>Ga0181532_10000284_pt1 | contig 54068 bp, 46 predicted proteins | sample PEATcosm2014_Bin_33_FD_119768 | JGI IMG/M metagenome (GOLD analysis project Ga0181532, IMG submission 119768) | Peatland microbial communities from MTU Mesocosm Facility, Houghton, MI, USA - PEATcosm2014_Bin11_30_metaG | ecosystem: Environmental > Terrestrial > Soil > Wetlands > Peat | place... | reverse complement strand
CGCGCAGCACAACTGGAAATGCGGCGGAGAATTAAGGCGCGCTACGGCCGTGATCTGCCAAATTACTGGGGAGGGTTCGTACTGGTCGGACGTTAGAGTGCGTCCGCTACGATAGCGCGGTTGGCTATCATCCTTCGTCGTCCTTCCCAAGCTTGCGGCGGAGATTTCGGAGCATCTCCTGGGTGGCCGGGCTCTTTGGGTTAGCCTTATTCAAACGCTCAATTTCCGCCAAGGCCTCCTCATAAAGTCCATGCCTTTCGTAAAGAGCAGCACGAATCAGCGCCGAGCTTTGATACTCGCGTTCCCCAGCCTCCACATCCCGTAGGCTTACTGAGTCGATTACCCAAAAGCCAACGGTAGGCGAGGAAAGCGAGCGCTGTCCCACTCTCGCCTTGAGTTGCCACAGATAAGAATGCCCTTCCTTAAGAAGATTGCCGGGCACAGTCATATGATCTCGCGCACCGGCATTGCCCTCCCAGATTACCTTGCCGTCGTTTTCCGTCTCCGCGTATGCGAGCGTGACCGAGTATTGTGCGGCTCCTGGAACCTGCTTCCAGTGGAGTGTCGGGGTGGTTATTCTAATGCCCGTCCGAACCGGGGTTAGTGGAACCGGTGTGGGCTCTCCAAGATTTGGGGCACCTCTTGTTATGGAAGTAGTTAGAGCCGCCATAGCCAACTGCACACGCTCTGTCGGTCTCACTTCGCCATTCGTCACGAGGTCGCTTACCCATTTTGATAGCGAGGTGCGGAGTGACATCTCGACGCTCCGCTGATTCTGCTGCGACTCGATAACTTGGTCCAATTGTCGATTCAGGGTGGCGTTCTTCTGACTGAGCAAGGCGTTCTCCCGCTTCAGCGACTGCACAGCTTGGGATAGGTTCACTTCCGAAACTGAGAGTCTTCGTCTTTGAACATGCGACCACCAAGCAAGTGCGCAAATAGCAATTGTAGCCAATGCAAGCGCGTACCGTGGGCCTCGGGCATATGCTTCGAAACCTCGGAGCAAACCAAGCAATTGTTCAAGAACCCAAGGACGTGCAGCAGATTTCTCTTGCACGTGGATTGGGGTGACTCCGGCATCAGATAGATCTAACGTTATACCCCGCTCCATTACGGAACTTTGTCGGGATTTATCCTCCACGACCTTCGCATATGAATGGACCTCTCCCCGCGTTTCTCGGAGCCAGGCATTCGTCCGAAGCAGCGCTTCGCTGATCCGCTCAGCGCGGTCTCGGCACGGGGAGCATGAGACAAGATGCGCCGCAAGTTCGGCAGCATCAGCTTCCGGCATGACGCCACAGAAATACTCCTCGAACAGCGCTGCGCTGCAGTGCCGATTCAGTGCCGACATTACTCGCTCCTTTCCCCAATCTTAGGTCGTCGCCACCTTTTGTATAACCCCCTAATGAGCGTCATAGATCATTCGGATCACTCCGCCTTGGAATCGCCGTTGAACGGCCTCAACCCAGTCCGCGATATTACCCGCGAGCAACTCATTCTCGGCCTGATCAGAAGCTTCAACATCTTCCTTCTCACGGAATTCACCGGTCCTGTAGTCTCGGAAGCAGGTATCGCCGCAGACCCGGCCAAGCAGATGCCCATAAGTCTTGCGCATCGTCACATCCATAAACACGTTTCCCACTTTCAAATCCATTTGCTCCCTAAGCGGTCCAATAACCTGCGCCCACTGATTCATTGAGAGCCTCCCCTGAGGAAGTTGCTGCAGAAACGCTACCCGCAACCGTCGCAAGGGCAAGTCGGCATAAGTCTCTCTTATGATTTTCTTGGGACCTTTCCCAAGCAGCTCCTTGTAACCCCAAGCTAGGGACTGGTGTGGTGGATTGGGCGGGCAGAGAAAGGGAATTCTCATCAGGTCCAAATTCAAGCGTCGGAGAGCTTGAGTCACTGCATCCGTTTCGGGTAGGGGTCCTGGTGCAGTGGGCTCGGCCATATCTTCGATAGTCTTAATCCTGTCTTCATCGGTACGTAGATCCCCTTCGCGTATCTCCTTGCCCCTCCGTCTCAATTCATCTATCACCAAGTTGACCAGAACCGTTCTGACAAACCCGTTGAATTCAGCTGCACGCTCTGGAGATGGTGAGGCGAGGGTCAGCTTGTCCAGAAGCTTCGGCTGAATATCCTCCCAACTAAAGGGTACGTGGGAGAACTCGTTCTGGAAACAGGACCGAAGTTCCGTATCCAGCTCTGCTGCAAGTGCTTCTACCGCCAGCACGCCCTCGTTATGTCGGTTGATTAGGGAGGCCACATGCGCCGTCCTACGTACGAACGGCTCGGCGTCAGGAGGGCGGTGCGCCCAGAGCCAATTCAGAATACCCATTTGCAATAGGGGAACGAAGTCTTCTCGCGGTGGTTCAGGGAACTCCTCATGGAGGATCCGATGCACTAGCGGCTCGAAGCGAGCACAGAAGTCCGCGAACGCCGCTTCACCCTTACCCTCGTCAGGCTGCTCCGTCCCGTTGACAGGCGATTCAGGCATCGTATGAAGAATGGTTTCGACGCTATTGTGCTCGGAGCGCAGAAGTCCGCCCTTTTCAGGAGGTTGTCGACCACCAAACACGTCACTATACATCAGCGACGACGACACCCAAAATACTTGCGCTATCCCTGGCCTTTGGACTGCGATCCGCCCGCAACGGTTGGTACTCTTACGGCCTGCGGACTCAGAGGAATGCGCCCGTTGCGCTCGCGAAGGGCGGCGGGAGCCCCACGACACCCCCGCCACCAGAAAAACTATTGCGGCTTCCATACGGGACCTTCGTAATCGTCCCAGTACGAGTATGTATCCGGCCGCCAATAGGGACCAGACTGAGCGATCATTACACTGTCGTAGGTGTAGTTGCCACTCGTGGTGAAGACCGGAGTGCCATCGATCGCGAGTGTAATGGAGTCGCTACCAACATAGATGCCAAGGATGTGCCAACCGGCGGCGCGATGTATGTTCGTCGTCGAAATCTGAGGATAAATCCCGCAGTTTTGGTTTGGGCCTTGTCGGATCTGGGTGTCGTAGTTATACAGTTGTGCCTCGTAGCAATAGGCGTCAAAATCTTGTGTCCCAATGGAGGCTGTGTCCCCAGTCACGGAATTGGAGACGGAGACTTGCTCGTACTGGGTCTCCTGGCCAGGCGCGACGTCATAGAACCAAATCGAAAACGTACCCTTCTGGGGTGATGCGAACCGGTGCGAAACAGCCATTGTACGTTCTCCGCCCGAGGAGGTTGAAGTGAACTTCAACGACTGTCTTCCCCCGAAGGTTTTATTGACATCGGTCGACAGACGAACAGTCCCATACTGTTGGGTCTGAGTCCAGAACAGTGGGTTGATAGTTGGCGCCTCGAATGTGTCCAGAAGTGACTGAGCATGAATAAACCCCGATAGCGCAAGTGCTAACGCAAGATACAGACCGGTTTTGACGAATCGACGGATAAGCATAACGCCTCCTTTAGCGTGCGCTTCCTTTTGGCTGTGACATGAATTTGCGAAACGACGAAACAACGCAAGCTCAGGTCGGTTGTGGGTGCGAGTGACCGAATTCGGATCGACTCAGTTGGTTTGCCACGCATGCTGGATTCCGCCCCACCCCGAGGGGCGGCGCGAGGTGAGGCCCCCACCGCATTCCACGCCCCGCACATTCCGGCCTGGTTTGGTCCGGAAATAGCACGCGTTTGCCACACTTGCACTTCACCTATACGGAGGAAGGGGTGGTTTACCGCAGCCTTGTGGCATTTCTTTATGCTTCTTATTGCAGCATTCGGGCACGCAGAGGCAGAACCGCGGTTTATTCGTGGGTTGAAGACGCGCACTTCGTCACCCGCTTGCAGATAAAAGGCATTCGTTGCTCTTGACTATCGCTTGAAGGCGCTAGGTTATGGGCGATTGAGAGTCGCTTTCCTTGCGGCACAAGCCGCCTCGAGCGCACATAGTTTCTTGAGCTGCCTCAAGAGTCCGGCGGCACGCACCGCGGCGGGTGGTTCAGCAGAAGATGTTCAACTGGGTCAAGGCGCAGCGACAAGGCAGGCTCAAGGGAGTCGACAGCAGCAAGGCGGGAAGCGCCGAGCAGATAGAAAATCAGCCGTTGCGAGCCGAGTTGGCGCGAGTCAAGATGGAGCGCGACATCCGGGAAAAGCGACGGCGTACTTCGTGAAGGGCCGGAAATGAAGTACGCTTACATTCGAGATGATCGGCAACGAAAGTGCTCGCATATTGAAAGCGCGTGCCCACATAGGAAAGGCTCTGTAGAGGCTATGTAAAAGTAGGAAAGCGAAAAGCGCTTTCCAACCTTCCCACAGTCACGACGAGCACGAAACACATTCAGTTATGGGATAGGGACTCTGAGGGCAAGGTCAGCGCGGAGACAACAGATTGGGTGTATCTCAAGGAGTTGGCAACATGAGAACCGAGAACCGCAGCCGGTCTATCGCTCAACGCGAAAACGCATTCGAGCTAAATCGCCTCTCTGCACTCGAAGGAACCCGACGCCCTCGTCTTGGGGAACGGGATCCAGCAATGCGTTTCCGCAGGAGGACATTCACCAGGGCTAGGGCCATTGCCTTCCTCATCGCTCTTTCCCTCACGTTTCCGCTGGTGGCGCAGGAAGCCCGCTGGAAGGAGTTGAGCGCTCAAGTCGAGCAACTGCAAAAACAAGGGAAGTATGCGGAGGCTCTGCCCGTGGCGCAGGCGGCGGTACGCGTGGCTGAAGCTACATTTGGGGCTCAGCATCCGAACACCGCTGCCGCGGTTGAGGAATTGGGCGAGGTTTATCAGGCCCAGGGCAAGTACGCCGAAGCAGAGCCGCTATTCAAACGCGCCTTGGAAATCCGCGAGAAGGCCTTTGGACCTGAGAGTCCTGAAGTAGCGCAAAGCCTCAACAGCCTAGGAGATCTCTACCGCCGCTTCAACCTGGAAGGAAATAACACTAATGCCGAGCCCTTGTTGAAGCGCTCGCTGGCGATCCGGGAGAAGGCTCTGGGGTCCGAGCACGCTGATGTAGCAGTGAGCCTCGATAACTTGGCCTTCCTATATTGGAATCAGGGGAGGTACGCAGAGGCGGAAGCGCTGTTTACACGCGCGCTGGCCATCAAGGAGAAGGCCTTGGGTACCGACCACCCTGATGTCGCAACCAGCCTCGATAACTTGGCCAATGTCTATAACGATCAGGGCAAGTACGCAGAGGCGGAGCCGCTCTTCAAACACTCGCTGGCAATCAACGAGAAGACCCTTGGGCCCGAGCACCTTGAGGTGGCATCCAGCCTCAGCAGCCTGGCCCGCCTCTATTGGGAGCAAGGAAAGTACGCGGAGGCGGAGGCGCTTGTCAAACGCGCACTGGCGATCCGGGAGAAAGCTCTGGGGGCCGAGCACCCCGGGGTGGCGAAGAGCCTCAATAACTTGGCTCTTCTCTATAAGTCGGAGGGAAAGTACGCGGCTGCAGAACCACTGTTTACACGCGCGCTAGCGATTCAGGAGAAGGCTCGGGGGGCCAGCTCCACGAGTGTAGCATTGGTCCTCACCAACTTGGCTGACCTGTACACGGACGAGGGCAAGTATGCGGAGGCGGAACCGCTCTACACACGCTGCCTAGCCATATGGGAGAAGGCCCTGGGGCCCGAGCACCCCGTTGTGGCCCAGGGCCTCACCAACTTGGCCGAACTCTATAGGAAGCAGGGGAGGTACGCGCAGGCAGAACCGCCCTTAAAACGGGCGTTGGTCATCTGGGAAAAGGGGTTGGGACTCGACCACCCTGATGCGTTCGAGACCCTTAACAATTCGGCCGTGCTTTACAGTGCGGAAGGGAAGTATGCTCTAGCCGAGCCGCTATTCGAACGCAGCCTGAGTAACTTAAGAGGACAATTTGAGCAGCAGTTTACCTACATGAGCGAAAAAGAGAGGCTGCTTTTCCTCGACAAGGTCTCGGATGTCTTCCCCACCTATCTGAATTTTTGCCTTGCCTATCGGGAACAAGACCCTTCGTTAGTGGGCCGAATGTATGACACTCTGCTCTGGGAAAAGGGCTTAGTCGCCAGCAGCATCACCAGCCTGCGGGCGCAGATTGCCGCCACGGGGGACAAGGACGCCCTGGTCGTCTTCGAACAACTTACGACGAAGAAGACTCAACTTGCGACTCTATTAACTGCGGAGCCCGACGATCGCGAGGCGTGGCGAAAGAACGTGGAGCAATTACAGCAGGAAACCAACGATATGGAGAAGGAACTGGTGCGGCGATCAAGCACCCTGGCGGAGAACAAGAAGCTGGCACAGGTTACCTGGCGCGATGTGCAGAAAGCCCTGGGAAAAGATGAGGCAGCGATTGAGTTTGTTCGTTTTCGGTTCCATGACAGCAAGCATTTGACCGAGACCGCGGATTATGTGGCCCTGATCGTGACTTCCGAAACCACCACGGCGCCGGCGCTGGTAAAGCTAGGCGATGCCAAGGTCTTCGAAGGCGCGCCCCTTGACGATTACCGTCGCCGCGCTGGTCTTTCGGAAGATTTGGTTGGCGTTGCACAGCCGAGCTTCTATCAAGCGTTCTGGAAACCGCTCGAAAGCGCTCTTAACGGAAAACAGCGGATCTACATTTCACCCGACGGGGTGTTGAATCAGGTTGCACTGGGAATTGTTCCCGCAGCAGATGGCCGTCTGTTGATTGAAAAGTACGATCTCCGGCTCGTTTCGAGCACCAAAGACATCTTGCGCGAGAGGCGCACGCCTGCAGCCGATACGGCGGTCCTGGTCGGTGCTCCGCAGTTTGATCTGGATGAGGCCAAACAGCGAGAGCTTGTCCAATCACTTAATAAGAAAGGCGCTGGAACGCAACCTGTGCTCGTCGCCTCGGCCAGCGGCGTGCGCTCGGGAGATTTGCAGCGTGGCGGTCTGACGCCTCTGCCCGGTGCACAGGTGGAGCTTCAGCAGGTCGGTTCCTTGCTTACTAAGAATCACTGGCGGGTGGAAACCTATAGTGGGGAGGACGCTCTCGAGGAAACGGTGAAACAGGTTCACGGCCCTCGGGTGTTGCATCTGGCAACGCACGGTTTTTTCTTGTCGGATGAGGAGCGATCGAAAGGCAGCCGTCCCACCAGAGCCGAAGATCCGATGTTGCGGTCGGGGGTGTATTTTGCCGGCGCCAACCGGGTGATCTCCCGTGTTCCATCCGCTCCGGACTTGGACGACGGGATATTGACGGCCTACGAAGCCAGCGGGCTGAATCTGCAGGGCACGGAACTGGTGGTGCTAAGCGCCTGCGACACGGGCCTGGGCGACATCAAGAATGGCGAAGGGGTCTTCGGCCTGCGCCGGGCCTTGCAGGAAGCTGGCGCGGAGTCGGTGTTGATGAGCCTGTGGGCAGTGCGGGATCGGGAGACGCGGGAATTAATGACGCTGTTCTATAACAATTGGTTATCGGGCATGGATAAGCACGAGGCGCTACGTGCGGCACAACTGGAAATGCGGCGCAAGGTTAAGGCACGCTACGGCCGTGATCTGCCAAATTACTGGGGAGGCTTCGTGCTGGTAGGACGTTAGAGTGCGTGTTTTCTCGTTCCTGTCCTCAGGATCCGGTGGGCAAAGAATACTCTCAACGCCTACCAAGGCGATAGCGACGACTCAGGACCGTTCCCGGAGTGGGACCTATCACCGCGCTGACTTGGGCGCTGGAGATGGGGGAGATTTCGCGCTTTCGGTCGATCAAGCAAGCCATCAGTTACTGCGGGCTTTGCGGGGACGAAAAGAGCTCGGCCGAAAAGGTACTGCGGACTCCGCTTTCCAAACAGCGCAACAAACATATCCAGCGTGCCCTGGTGGAAGCCGCCAAGCTCGCCCCTCGACAGGACCACCAGCTCGCCCTGGTCTATGAAACCGAAAAGCAGAAAGGGAATGCCAATCGAGCGACGCTGGCGGTAGCTCGGAAGATGGTGGCGTATTTGCTGGCTGTGGATCGAGCAGAACGGGACTTCGTGCCGGTGGAAGATCACCGGGGCGCGGCGGCCTAGCCGCCACCCGCGAGAGAAAATAAACAGGATTACACAGCGCGCAGGCTGCCAGGTCCTGCAGATTGCCGACTGAGCGAAGGAACCAACTCCCGAGGCTCTCTCCGAATTGTTTCGGGACTGGCAGCGAACACATACTCAATCTTCGGTGACGGCCCACCGGGGCCCGAGACTGCGAATGGATGTCCGGTTCTGCGCTAGGCAGGAACCATTGCCGAGAGGCATAGATTGCACGCTACGAGTCCTGCAATCGCCGTTTGGGCGCTCCCCGCGAGCGCCCCAGAAAGACCCTTGCTTCCTCTTGACAAAGACTTACATGGACGTCGGCAATTCAGAAGTGGCTTCTCAAGAGCGCCTAAAACCGAGATTTTGGGTCCACAAACCGTTCCACAAATTGCGCTGTCTTGTACGACTTCTGTGTGCTAAGGCAGTCTCCACGTGCTTGTGAGTCGGCGTAAATTCTAATCAGTCCAGATTCGCACCGTGAAAGTCACAGGGTTGAATCCTGCAGCGCCCACGATTTCTTGGAGAGTGCATTGCGCAGACTCGTGATGTGATGGTGTCCCTCTGGGTTGAAGTGTCGACGCAGGGGCATTCCACTGATGGTCTTCCCCATGCTGATCTGCTGGCCAACTGCTGGCCATTCGTCTGCAAATCAGGTCTCTCAGCGCAAACGAGAAGGTGCTAAATCCAACAAAACACTTGAGGATGAGTGAGCACAAACAGGGCAAGTAGGATTAGCAAACCGCCGCCTTCAGCCACTCGGCCACCTCTCCGTACTTAGGTCACCTGATTTCAGGTGGTTGCGGTCACTGTCACTATAGCACAGCGGCCGTTTTGGTCGTGCGCGGCACGACTGTCACTATTTTGTCACCATCACGACTAATGCGTTCAACCGCCCGGCGTTTCGCGTCGTCGTTGGAATGAGCGTAGCGCAGCGTCGATCTCCGGAGCACACCATGGCCGAGGTGTTCATCTCGTACGCGCGGGAAGATCGGGGATTCGCTCGCGACATCCATGCCGCGCTCCAAAAGGTGAATCGCGACACCTGGATTGACTGGCGCAGCATTCCCGACTCTTCGTATTAAGGTCAATGATCGATTTGGAATCTCAGTTGCCAGCGACGCACTGATGACCCTCGTCGAATCCGGCTAAGATATGAATCGAAAGTGCCGGGCTTCTACTTAACGTGAATCAGCACGATTGGGCGGACTGTCACATGGTTGCGATGAAACTTCCTATTATCCAGAGCAAGCTTATGCCAAATGCCGCCGCGATTCGCCAGGCTTCGAGATTACCGCCAGGGGTGGGCCTTCCACTCAGCACGACTGTACTGGCGGCAAAGTCGTGAAGGGCTTTCTTCTCTTTCGTCGTAAGTATCGTGATCAGGCTAATCAGCGATCCGCCAAACAAACCAAAGGACCACATGGCGAGCCAGCGACCGAAAGAGCGCGCCAGACTAATGCGTCGCCCTTCATCATCGGTCACGTAGATTTTCAGCATTCGCTTGCCGAAGGTCCCTTGCCAGGGAGAAGCCTCAAACAGGATCAGATAAATCGGCCCGCCTGATACCACGAACGCGGAAAGAATGGCGAGTTTCGCGCCCACCCCCAGAGTTCTCCAAATCTGCTCAGGGTCTCACATTCCGGCAGGCGTCCAGAGTCCGACCGCGCGAAGGGTTCGCATAGTAATGGCCGCCAGGATGAGAACGGAGAATGCGATCAGTAAATCGAGCAAGTAGGCCGTTATCCGGCTGCCGAGGCCGGCAAACGATGGGCGAATGGAAGGGCCAAGCGCCATTTGCGAAGAGGCCATAGTACTCCTCTTTCAAGTGCCGCGAAGTATAGCACCGTCGACACAAAGGTGATACGGAATTAGCCGGAATTTCCGTTTTAGCTCCCAACAGCCCGACACTATATACGTCTTTAGGAACTCCAGCGCATAAATATTTTCTTTGGCTGGGCCCAGGGCTCGGGACAGAGTCCAGACTATGCCAATGCGAGCCCCCGCTGCTGGTCGCGGCCTTCCCATCCGGTTTTGTTAGACACCCCTCCGTCCCCCCTCTTGGCTCTGGACCGATTTCCCAGCTCCCGCAGCCCCGGCTACCCCGCCGGAAGCGACAGCACCGCGATCCGCCGCACCATACCCCAAAGAGCCGCCTCGTCAGATGGCTCTCCGCCAGCAAAAGCCAGTAGTACAGGCCTTTCCCTGGGACACGGCTCCGCGTTTTCTGGTGCGCGATCGCGACCGCAATTACGGAAGCGTATTTGGCGAATCCGCCGCTGCGCTCGGCGTCGAGGAAGTGCTTTGTGCTCCGCGGTCACCTTGGCAGAACGGCAGAACGCCTACGTGGAACGACTGATCGGGTCGATACGCCGCGAATGTCTGGATCATGTAATCGTCTTGCACGAGCCCGGTCTCAGGCGAGCGCTCAAATCGTACTTTGACTATTACGCGCATTGGCGAACGCATCTGTCACTCGACAAGGACGCGCCGATCCCCTCGCCCCGTCCAGCCTCCAGAGTTAGGAAGAGTGGTGGAGCTGCCCGAAGTAGGCGGGCTGCACCACCGATACGAACGCCGTGAAGCCTGACAGAACCTGCTCGAAACGGGAGCTGCTTTCACGTTGCCGCACCGGCACGCGAGGAGTGAGTGCTGTGCGCGGTCTTCCGTAGATTCCGCTCTACAATCCGAACACATGCGGGCCTTGATTCGATGCGTGGGCTGCTATTACGAGTCCGATGGACTGATGGACTTTTCATGAAGGACAGGCGGAAATCCCGCATACTACGTCTTCCGGAGGTGAGCACACTCGCTCTTGGCACTCGTTTGACCGTGCAGCAATTGCTGTTGAAAAACTCTTACGCGCCCGAACCAGCAGAAATTAGATTGCGTCACTGCAAACCACCCTTCGGTGGCCCCGAATACGTGCTCCAGTATCTGGGCCGCTACACCCATCGCGTGGCCATCTCCAACCATCGCCTGATTTCGTTGGCTGACGGCCAAGTCACTTTTCGTTGGCGCGACTCGGCTCACCACAATGAACAGAAAGTGATGAGCTTATCGCTCGATGAGTTCCTGCGCCGATTCCTGTTGCACTTGCTCCCCAAAGGCTTCGTCCGCATTCGCCATTTCGGCTTTCTCGCCAACCGGCGGCGGGCCACTGTGCTGCCACTTTGCCGGCAAGCCCTCGCAGTGGTTCAGCCCGGGCAAACCGAAGCAGAGGCATCGGCGGCTCAGCCAGCCAACCGGCTTTGGCTCTATCCCAACTGTGGCGGGCCCATGGTGGTCATCGAGAGACTTACGGCCGCTCAACTCCAACTCCGCTCGCCACCCTGTCTCTCCGGAGCCGCCGCATGAAACTACAATTTCAAGCTCCCCCACCCCCGAACCAGCCATCCCTTCACAACCTCGGCCCAAAATCCGCTCCCTACCACCCACAGCTTTAACCAAAGCAGTTCTGCCTTTGCTGTTTCCAACTCCAATAACTTCCCGGAGCCTCTCTCACTGCCTCCAGGACCATTGAATTTGCATAACGCTTCCCCACGGGCGGCTCCATTCAAACCGCTGTATCGGACGCGCCTCGCAGCACCGACCCCACCTCCACACTGACTGTGTTTAGGGCGCGTCCGATACAACACTAAGGTTTGTGGCCAACTTCCAGTTGGTGACGACACATTCGCGATCTCGCTTGCCCCGCCGCCTATTTATAAATCCCAAAGGGCGTTTGCCTTTCCCCCCTGAATTTCAAATTGCACTACTGCCGGGAAGAGACCCCTCACGTGTATCCGACTCGTCAAGAGTAATCGGAGTAGCGTCTGCCTCACTCGCCCTAGTGATTTAGATCACAGAGTTCTGGGTTGGCGCACGGTATGGTAACAACGCCCTGAGCGTCGCAGTGAGAGGCGATCCTGGGCGGGGGATTTCCTGTTTGAAGTCCACGCGAGGCGTCTACGGCTACCGTCTGACTGCTCCTGGCCAACGCCTGGAGAGGCGCGAATTCCTCACTCTCGAGCCGCGGGCCGGCGAGGTGATCGTAGAGATTGCCGGCTGCGGCGTCTGCCATACCGATGTTGGCTTCGCATTCGACGGTGTACCCACACGTGCTCCCCTCCCACTCACTCTCGGACACGAAATCTCGGGCCGCATCGTGGCAGCGGGCGAGGGTGCCACAAAGTGGGAAGGCCGCACCGTAATCGTTCCTGCTGTGATACCCTGCGGCGACTGTAGCCCGTGCCGAGCTGGCCAGCCGACAATCTGCCAGCGGCAGTTCATGCCTGGCAACGACGGCGATGGGGGCTTCGCGACGCACGTCCGGGTTCCGGCCCGCGGGCTCTGTCCCGTTCCCGAAAACCTACCTTCAGGCATTACTCTCGATCTCCTTTCGGTGGTGGCCGATGCGGTTACTACCCCTTTCGAGGCGATTCGACGCTCCGGCTTAGGGGCGGATGACGTGGCTATATTTGTCGGCGTAGGAGGCGTGGGCGGATTCGGCGTACAGATCGCTGCCGCCCTGGGCGCCTCGGTCATAGCGATTGACGTTGACCAAGCCAGGCTTGAACTGGCGGCACAGAACGGTGCTTCGCTGACGTTGGGTGCCGGTTCCGCGAACGAGAAAGAACTGAAATCTGCAGTACGGTCTTTTGTCAAACAGTCTGGGCGCACGGGCATCGGGCTGAAAATCTTCGAGACCAGTGGCACACCGGCAGGCCAAACCATTGCGTTCGGACTGCTCGATTATGGAGGTTACCTGGCTGTAGTCGGGTTCACGCCCAAGAGAGTCGAAGTAAGGCTCTCCAACCTTATGGCCTTCGACGCCACAGCGCGCGGCAACTGGGGTTGCCCGCCGGAACAGTATCCGGCTGCGCTCGCGCTGGTGCTGGAAGGCAGAGTGGTTCTGGGACCTTATGTGGAGCAGCATCCGCTGGACGAGGCCCCTGCTCTGTTGGAGGCGGTGGCCCGCCATGAAATTCGGAAACGCGTGATTCTGGTCCCGGATCACGAGGGCTCGCGGTGAAGGAGAAGTGAAGGAGACACGATCGTGCATGACCACAACCTAGTGGAATCGTTTCCCAAGCGTTTCACCCTGGTAGAGCAAAGGCCGGTAAAGGACCGGTCGAGCGCAGCGGTTCAAGGATTGCACAATGTCTGGATCACGCTGAACAATCCGTCCGAACTCAACAGCTACACCACCGATATGGTCAAGGAGATCATTCTGGCGCTGCGCGCTGCCAGCAACGATCGGGCGGCGGTGGCTGTAGTTCTGACTGGCGCCGGCTCACGTGCTTTCTGCACCGGGGGAAACACGCGTGAGTACGCGGAAGTTTACGCCGGTCATCCCGGGGAGTACCGCCAGTACATGCGCCTGTTCAACGACATGGTGACGGCGGTTCTGCAATGCGACAAGCCGGTGATCTGTCGGGTGAACGGGATGCGTGTCGGCGGAGGTCAGGAGGTGGGCATGGCGTGCGATTTTTCCGTGGCCAGCGACCTGGCCGCTTTCAGCCAGGCCGGCCCACGGCACGGCTCGGCTCCAGACGGAGGGTCCACCGATTTCCTGCCGGTATTTGTCGGCATGGAGCGGGCCATGGTCAGCGGCACGTTGTGTCAGCCATGGAGTGCGCACCGTTTCTACTGGCTTGGAGGCCTGACCCAGATTGTCCCGGCGCTGAAGGTGGACGGGCTGTGGACGCCCAACCCGCTGGTTGTCACCGATCGTGTTCTCGATGAATACGGGCGGTTACTGATTGGTGAATGGAAGAGCGGAGCCGAACGCGAACGAGGAAAGACACTGCTGGGCAAGGGGTCTGTGGATCTGACACTTCTCGATGAAGCCGTGGAGACACTGTGCACCAACCTGCTGTACACCATGCCCGATTGCCTCATCAAGACCATTGAGAGCCTGCGTAAACACAAGCTGGAACACTGGGACCGCAACCGCGAAACGAATCGTGCCTGGTTGGCGCTCAACATGATGACCGAGGCCCGCGCCGGGTTCCGTGCCTTCCATTACGGGAGCAAGGAGCAGCGGGAAGTCGACTTCATCCTGTTGCGCCGACGTTTGGCCGAGGGCGTGCCGTGGAGCGACGAGCTTATTCAGGAGATTGCCCCCTGGACAGCGCAGTCGGCAGACGCGGCGAAACACTGAGTTCTTATGAAAATCCGTGTGGAATTTGAACACGACGGTCAAGTGGCTCGCGTCGTTCTCGCCGCTCCCAAGGCCAATATTGTCGATCAGGCGATGATGGCCGATTTGGAGTCGGCCTTTGAGAGGCTCGCATCTCGGCGAGACCTCAAAGCCATCGTGCTTACGGGCGAAGGACCTAACTTTAGTTTTGGAGCCAGCGTTCAGGAGCATCTCCCGGAGCAGATTTCCGGGACGCTCACCCGGCTTCATGCGCTGCTGCGGCGAATTGTCGAAGCACCTGCGCCTACGATCGCTGCCGTCCGCGGACAGTGTTTGGGCGGCGGACTCGAACTGGCGCTGGCCTGCGACCTGATACTGGCGGAAGAGACCGCGCAACTCGGCTGCCCGGAAATTCAGCTGGGGGTGTTTCCTCCCGCAGCGTCCGCGCTGCTGCCGGCGCGCATCGGCGCTGGACCGGCTGCGAGCCTGGTATTGACCGGCGCCAGCATGAGCGCAGCTACGGCGGCGGCAATTGGCCTGGTGGCCCGCACGGCGGGTCCCGGTCAACTGGATGCGGTGCTCGCGCAGTGGCTGGCTGCAGATTTTCTGCCTCGCTCTCCTTCAGCTCTACGTTACGCGGCGCTGGCCGCGCGCCGTCCTCTGATGCGTGCACTGGAACAGGACTTGCCGGTAATCGAGCGGCTCTACTTAAAGGACCTCATGAGTGAGCCTGATGCGGCTGAGGGGATCCGGGCCTTTCTCGAAAAGCGGCCGCCACGCTGGCGCCGGTCAGGAGCGACAACATGAGCCCGGAACTCGCCAACCTGATCACGCATGCGCAGGAGTTGAACGACGACTTCGATCTGACCTCGGTGCGGGTCTGGAAGGAAGCCGGCACCGGGCGCAAAGCAATCGGGCACATGCCCATCTACGTTCCGCGTGAGTTGATCCATGCTGCCGGGATGTTGCCGGTCGGCATTGTGGGCGCGGGGGAGCGATTGGAGATCATCCGCGGCGATGCGTACTTCCAGAGTTACATCTGCCATATTCCCCGCAGTACCATCGAACTCGCTCTCAGCCGCCGGCTCGACGTACTGGACGGCATGTTGTTTCCCTCCATTTGCGATGTGATCCGCAACCTGTCAGGCATGTGGGCCATGCTGTTTCCAGAGCGCTACGTCCGCTACGTGGATTTGCCACAGAATTTTGAGTCCCAGACAGGGGGTGTTTACTGGCGCCGCGAACTGGAGACATTGCGCGACGACTTTGGCTGCTTGAGCGGCAAGCCGATCGAGGACGCGGCCTTGCGGAACAGCATCGCCGTGTACAACGAAAACCGCTCCACCATTCGCGAGCTATATCGCGCTCGCAGCCGCCAGCCTTGGGTCTACCCGACCTCTGAAGTGTATGTGCTGTTGCGGGCAGGAAACCTCCTTGCGCCCGAAGATCACACCGCACTGCTGCGGGAATATTTGCGACTTGCGCCTTTGGAAACCGACCGCCGCGATCGTGACCAGAGCCGGGTCGTGCTGGTGGGTATGTTCTGCGAGCAGCCGCCACTGGGTCTGCTGCTTACCTTGGAACGCGCAGGGTGTTGGGTCGTGGATGACGACCTGCTCCTGGGGCTGAGATGGATCATGGGTGAGATCTCGTGCGCCGGCGATCCAGTGCAAGCCTTAGTTGAGGCCTTCCTCACCAAGAGCGCCGAGACTGCCGCGCGCTACCTGCCCGATGGGCAACACGGAGGTGCACTCGTAGAATCGGTCCGGCGCAATCGAGCGGAGGGGGTCATCTTTTGCGCACCCAGTTTCTGCGATCCTGCCTTACTGGAGCAGCCCATGCTCATTACGAGACTCGACTGCGAAGGCATCCCCCACACCCAGTTCAAGTACTCGGAAGACACCGGCCAGTTCGCCGTCATCCGTGAGCAGGCGGGCACATTCTCCGATTCCATCCGCCTGTGGAGCCAAGCATGACTGCATCCTCTAGCCCTCGCGTCTCCGTCGAAGGCGACAAGGAACGCAGCATGCTCCTGCAAAAGCAGATGATCGCCGGCCATTACACTGCGCTCTCGCGGGCGCCGCAAGAGGGCCGTAAGGTGGTTTATACCTTCGTTCCCGGCAACCTTACCGAACTGTTGCGCTCCTTCGATCTGCTGCCGGTCCTTCCTGAAATCAACGCACTTCAATCCGGCATGCGGAAATTGTCCGGCGACTATATCGCGGAAGCGGAGAAGCACGGGCACAGCGAAGACGTCTGCACCTATGTGAAATGCGACATCGGAATGCTGAAGAAGGGCAACATCGGTCCTACTGGCGAAAGGCTGCCCCCACCGGACTTGCTTCTGCTCTCCTATACCGGCTGTTTCACGTTCATGAAGTGGTTTGAACTGCTGCGCCAGGAGTACGACTGCCCGGCCGCCATGCTCCATGTTCCATACCAATCGGAAGGCCACATTCTGCCCCATCATGTCGATTACATCGTCCAGCAGTTGCGCACGGAAGTAATCCCCAAGCTCGAACAGGTTAGCGGGCTTCGATACGACGAGGACCGTTTGCGCGAAATGCTGCGGCTCTCGGCGCAGGCAGAAGATGATTTGGTCTGGGTGTTGGAGTCGGCCAAGCACGTACCCTCGCCCATTGATGCTTATTTCGGCGGTGTGTACTACATCGGGCCAATGTTTACCGCATTTCGTGGAACCGCTGAAGGCGTGTCGTACTACCGCGTCCTGCGTGAAGAGGTGGAGGGTCGTCTGCGCGAAGGCTTGGGTCCGCTGACCCCGGAGGGATCGCAAGAGAAGGAACGTTATCGCCTGGTAATGGAAGGTCCACCGAATTGGACCAGCTTCCGCGAGTTCTGGAAGATGTTCTACGACGAAGGCGCTGTGATCGTGGCCAGCAGCTACACCAAGGTTGGAGGGCTGTACGACGGCGGCTTCCGTCACGATCCCGAACGCCCATTGGAGACGCTGGCGGAATATTGCATGGGCTGTTACACCAATCTCGGTCTGCCCACTCGCCTGGCATTGCTGGAGCGATACATTCGCGAGTACCGCGCGGACGGCTTCATGATCAACAGTATCAAGAGCTGCAATTCCTTTAGCGTGGGTCAGCTCCTGATGCTGCGCCAACTGGAGCAGAGGACAGGCGTTCCCGGCGGCTTCATCGAGAGCGACCTGGTGGACCCGCGTTACTTCTCCGCCGCGAATATCAAGAACCGCATTGAGAGCTATTTGCAGATGCTTGAACAAAAGCGCACCGGCGTGAACGCATGAATGCTCTACGGACCTACGTCGGCATCGACCTCGGCTCGACTACCACCAAGGCAGTCGTCCTAAACGACGCCGGTGAGGTGATCGGCCGCGGCATCACCAACAGCCGTAGCAATTACGATGTCGCCTGCCAGGTAGTGCGGGAGGAAGCTCTCATCCGCACCCGTTTCACGCTGACTCGGCAAGCGATCACCGGTGATCCGGCTCTGGCCCAGGTCGAGAAAGCCTTCCTTTCCTCGCTGCAGCGAAGCTTCCGATCGCGACAACATCTCGATCAACTCGCGCGACTCCGGGAAGCACTGCTCCGCGCCGCCGACGATCCCCGCCACACCGCTCATCGCACCGAACTAAATGCCGCGATCGAAAGGATCCTGGATGGAATGGTCGAGCGAACCGGGCTCCACTTCAGCGAACTGGCAGTGCGCAAGAGCGATTTCTTCCGCGACCTCGCGACCGCCGATTTCATGCAACTGGCGGAACAAAACAGCGATCCCCGCGGAATCACCTTCGACATGCTATGCGGGTTGTTCGACGCCGCAATCCTCGTGGTGGAGAACGCGACTACCCACGGTAGCTTCGAAACACAATTGCGGGGTGCGCTGGAGCCTACCCTGGAGTCGGCGACCTTGGCGGTGCAGGAGAAAGCTTCGCGGCTGCGCGCGGTGGTCGAGGCGACCTGCTGCGCGGAGATCGTAGAGGCTGGTACGGTGGGCACAGGATATGGCCGCCAGCGACTGCCTTTTCCCAAGGAGCAGATTCGCAGCGAGATTCTTTGTCACGGACTGGGCGCTCATGCCATGTTTCCCGGTACCCGGACTGTGCTGGACATCGGGGGGCAGGACACCAAGGCGATCCAAGTGGATGCGAACGGAATAGTGGTCAGCTTCCAGATGAATGACCGCTGTGCGGCCGGATGTGGGCGCTACCTGGGTTACATCGCAGACGAAATGAACCTGGGATTACATGAACTGGGACCGCTGGCTCAGCAGAGCCGAAGCCGGGTGAGGATTAACAGCACGTGCACGGTCTTCGCAAGTGCGGAGCTCCGAGAGCGCCTCTCCCTCGGCCAAAGGCGCGAGGACATATTGGGAGGGCTGCATCGGGCCATCATTTTGCGCGCAATGTCGCTGCTTGCGCGCTCCGGGGGCGTAAGTGATGAGTTTACGTTCACCGGCGGGGTAGCGCGCAATCCGGCGGCCGTGGATGCTCTGCGCGAGTTAGTGCGGGAGAATTATGGTGATCGCACGCTGAACATTTCCGCCGATTCGATTTACACCGGCGCTCTGGGCGCAGCTTTGTTTGCCCGGCGTACCGCTCAGGCTAACGCATGACAACAACCACCATTCCGTCAAGGACTCGATCTGTTGAGGAGCAGATTACCGCTGGCGTCGACGTGGGCTCCAGCGCAGTGAAGATTGCGTTGATGCTGACGACCAGTGGCGGTGAGACCGAGGTCCTGGCGTCGCTTACCGAACGCATTCGCCGCCGCGAGTTGCGCAAAGTCGTGAATGACGGTTATCACGCAGCTCTCTGCGCTGCTGGCGTGGCTGCGGATGAGGTTTGCTATGTGGCCAGCACCGGCGAAGGTGAGTTGGTGGATTTTCGCCGCGGGCACTTTTACGGCATGACCACCCACGCCCGTGGCGCGATCTTCCTTATGCCGGAAGTCCGCGCCGTGCTTGACGTCGGGGCCTTGCACGCGCGCGCCATGCGCATTGATGAGCGCAGTCGCGTACTCAGCTACCGCATGACCGGCCAATGCGCTTCCGGCTCTGGCCAGTTCCTGGAAAATGTCGCGCGCTACCTCGGCATCGCCTTGGAGGACATAGGACCTCTGTCTTGCCGCGCCAGCAATCCACAAGTGGTCAGCAGCATCTGCGCGGTACTGGCGGAGACGGATGTGATCAACATGGTCAGCAGGGGAATCACCACGCCCGACATCCTCAAAGGCATTCATCTTTCCATGGCCGGTCGCTACACGAAGCTGCTGCGGGCGATTGATGTGCACGGCCAGGTGGCAATTACAGGTGGTCTCTCCGCAGATATCGGGCTGGCACAGGCTTTACAGGACAAATCGCGGGAGGATGGTTTGGACGTGGAAATCCGAACGCACCCCAACTCCATCTACGCCGGAGCATTGGGGGCAGCTTTGTGGGGGGCGTATCGTCATCGAATGCTGACCCGCCATCTGGAGGTATCGGCATGACCGACGTCAAAGAACTGGCAGGCAAGTATGCCGTTGTCACGGGCGGCTCGGGAGGAATCGGCGGCGCCATCGTTCGCAGTTTGCAAGAAGCTGGCGCCGTAGCAACTTCTCTCGACCTCTCGCCACCGCCCGACAACGACATCCCCTGGTTGCATTGCGATGTGCGCAGTGATGATTCCGTGGGCTCCGCAGTGCAGCAGTTCTTTAAGCAAAATGGACGGATTGATCTGCTGATTCACGCGGCTGGAATTTCCCGCGAGGCGGTCGTCTGGAAGCTTGCGGTCGAGGATTGGGACATGACCCAGGCGGTCAATTTGCGCGGTGCCTTTTTGCTGTTGCGACATACCATTCCCCTGATGCGCCAGGGACAGGGTGGCCGCGTGGTCTTGATCGGGTCCATCAACGGATCACGTGGCAAGTTTGGCACTTCGGCCTACTCAGCCAGCAAGGCGGGACTGATCGGCCTGGCCAAGAGCGTTGCCCGCGAAACCGGCCGCTTTAGAATTCTGGTGAACGTGATCGAGCCGGGATGGGTACGCACACCGCTAACAGAAGCATTGCCAGCAGCCACCCGCCAAGCCGCGGCAGCTGAAAGCCTGCTGGGGAGCCTTCTCGAGGTGTCCGATGTTGCCGACGCAGTGCTGTTTTTGTGCGGTCCAGGCGCAAGCCGTATTACCGGCCAGATTTTGCGCGTGGATGCTGGCCAATTTCTGGGGGGTGGCGCCTAGAGCGGGTTGGGAGGAAAACCATGGTGACAAACGGCATGGAAGAAACCGGAGTGCTGGAGACCGATGTAGTGGTGGTGCGCGCGATGCGCCAAAACGACTTGAACGTGATCGTGGCAATTGATGCCGCGGCTAGCGGGCGCCGCCGTCCTCGCTATTTCGAGATCATGCTCCAGCGCAGCATAACCCAGGCAGGCCTGCAAATCTCCCTCGTGGCGGAAGTCGACAGCCGAGTTGTGGGCTTCGTCATCGGGTCCCTCTACTACGGTGAATACGGGGTAGCGGAGCCCTCAGCTTCCATTGACGCCATTTCGGTAGATCCTCGCAATCGCGGAAAAAATGTCGGTAAGGCGCTGATGCGACAGTTGCGCCTCAATCTGGGGGCTCTGCGAATTACAACCTTGCGCACGGAAGTTTCCTGGGACCACTTCGGTCTCCTGGGGTTCTTCAGAAGGCAAGGTTTCAGGCCTTCCAGCAGGCTCTGCCTGGAGTGCGCTCTGGATCCAACCCGGCCGGAAGATTCTGACGACTAGAGGAGCCGCAGTTTGTTATCTACACGAAAAGGCTTGCCATGAAAAAAAAGAAACCTGCTCGAAAGGCTACGAAATCCGCTGTACAAAGCACAAAACCGCAACTAACGCTGCGCTGTTCCCGCTGTGGCCGGCCAGCCGCGGAGCAGGACAAATTCTGTGCCGAATGCGGGCTGTTCCTGCGCGATGCCTATCTCGATCACAGGCTCCTGCTGGCGCTGGTGGAAGAGAAGGACGGCCACAGCCGCGAGGCCCGTCAACTGCTGGAGCAACTGCTGCAAGCCGAACCAAACCATGTGCTTGCGAACCACATGTTAGGCACGTTCTACTTCCATCAAGGCACGCTCGACCTGGCTATCGAGCGCTATCGGAAAGCCGTAGCAGCGGCACCAACTTTTATATTGGCGCATTACGATCTGGGCGTTGCCTGGTACCACCGCTGCAACATGCCGGAAGCCATTCGTGCCTTTCGCCGTTGCCTGGAGCTTGACCCGGACTACAACGCCGCGCACTATCGCTTGGCGGTGTCCTTGTTTCACGCGGGGCAACTGGAAGAAGCCGCGAATGAATTCAAACAGTCCATCGCCCTCACGCCAGAGTACTTGATGGCGAATTACCACATTGGCGTGATTCACGAGCGGCGGGGCGAAACCGAAGCCGCTGAGCGCGAGTTCCGGCGCAGTCTCGACGAGGCCGTGGGAGAAGTGAGCAGCCTGTTCCATCTCGCCATAATTCGGCGCTGCAAAGGGGACAAGAAAGGAGCAGACGACCTTCTCCGGCGGGCCCACGAGTTCGGTCTGGCCCAAACCACCACCTCCTGACTGGGGAGGACACCATGAAGCCAGGCGAAGAAAACACACTCATCCACGATTGGGCGGAGGCCGGCCCACGAAGAGCCCGTTACCCGAGTCACGTCATGCTCGACGACGAGACGTTGCGCGACGGCCTGCAAAGCCCATCCGTCAACGATCCTCCGCTGGACACGAAGGTCGCACTGCTCCACTTCATGGAAAGCCTGGGCATCGAGACTGCCGATGTTGGCCTACCCGGTGCCGGCGCGCACCAGCGCGAAGCGGTGCTTCGCCTGTGCCGCGAGATCTCCGAGCAGCGGCTGCGCATCCGGGCCAACTGTGCCGCACGAACCCTGATGGTGGACATTCAACCAATTGCGGAGGTCACTCAACTGACCGGCGTGCCTATTGAAGCGTGCGTATTCATTGGCAGCAGCCCCATCCGCCAGTACGCTGAAGAATGGGAGTTATCTGACATCGTCCGCCACACGCGCGAGGCCATTCGGTTTGCAGTCCGTGAAGGGCTGGAGGTAATGTACGTTACGGAAGACACGGTTCGCTCTTCTCCCGAGCACCTGCGCGTCCTCCTGACCGCAGCGGTGGAAGTCGGAGCTAAGCGCCTCTGTCTGTGCGACACCTGCGGCGCGGCGGTTCCGCAAGGAGTTTGGAATCTAGTCTCGTGGGTGAAAGCATTGGTCAAGGAACTCGGTGGCGACGTCGGCATCGACTGGCACGGTCACCGTGACCGCGGTTTGGATCTGGCCAATAGTCTGGCGGCGATCGAGGCTGGCGCCACCCGGGTTCACGGCACGGCGCTTGGCATCGGCGAGCGCGTTGGCAACACCCCAATTGAGCAGCTTCTGGTCAACCTCAAACTCATGGGCGTGCGCGACGACGACCTTTCGCGCTTGCCGGATTACGTGCAAATGGTCTCGTCGGCTACCGGTGTTCCCATGCCGATCAATATGCCCATCGTTGGACGAGACGCCTTCCGCACTGCCACTGGAGTTCATGCATCCGCCGTCATCAAAGCCCAGAAGAAAGGTGACGCATGGCTGGCCGACCGGGTCTATTCGGGAGTGCCGGCCGCATGGATTGGCCGAACGCAGGAAATCGAAGTAGGTCCAATGTCGGGCGCCTCCAACGTTGTCTGCTACCTCAGCGATCGCGGCCTTCCGAGCACACCCCAAATCGTGAAGGCCATACTGGATTTAGCTAAACGGTCCAGCCGTGTGCTTGCAGAGTCAGAGATACTGGAGGCTCTGCGTGCCATAAGTGCATAAATTTGGCCTGGATCGGGCAAACCGGATTGTGCGTAGCTGTCGTGGTTGCAGCCGGCAACTCCGGGCATGTCATTACGTTTCTCACTCCCACGTCTACCATTGAGTCCGGCCAGGTACTGAGCGTCAATGACCCAGGACGAGTTGACAATTAGGACAACACGGAAGAGCGGCGTCAGGCATTTTGTTCTTCATGCTCTACACTACCGGGGAAAAAAGAAAAGCCAACGTGTCCACCACCCTCGGGCTGTATGCGCAGAGCGTGAATGCGTCGATGGTGCAAGCGCAGGAAGCGATGCTGAAGGCGATTTTGCGAAACGGCTCGAACGCGGTAAACTGACTTTTACAGGTGACGTTTTACAGGTGATATCCGTCTCCGGCCGTCAACGAAAGTCTGGTAAACTATTGAAACGGCTAAACGTAGGCGCGTAGCTCAGTTGGTTAGAGCGCTACCTTGACACGGTAGAGGTCAGGAGTTCGAGTCTCCTCGTGCCTACCATTTCTTTCAGTCAGTTACCCGGAAATCCCCGAAAAATCCGTTCCACAAACCGTTCCACAATTTCACTGCAGCGCTCCTGAAGCCATAACGGCTTCCAAGAACTGCCCCTGGGCGGCCTGTGTTTCGGCGCTGTCTTCCTGGGTGTAGAGATCGAGCGTCGTCTGAATGCGTGAGTGACGCAGGATGCCCTGCACGGTCTTGGGCTCGACCTTGGCCTTATTGACGAGCCAGTTGCTCAACGAATGGCGGAGGTTGTGAAGGCCGAACCGTTGTCCCTCCTCGATAGGAACGCCTGCCGCAATTGCCGCCGGCCGCAGATAGTCGGCGACGAAGATCGAAGCGGAGAGGGGAACGTTCCCTTTGCACTTCAGGGACGGGAAGACGAAGTCCCTCTCCTTGCCATGCGGAGTTGCGGAGTGCCAGGCATGCAGATGCTCGGCCAGTAACGGGTGCAGCGGAACATAGCCTTCCGATGCTTGCGTCTTGGTTTCGCCGTCCTTGCCCTTTGCCCAGCGTTTGCAGACCCGAATGCGCTTTTCATCCCATACGATGTCCGCCCAGCGCAGCGCCAGAATCTCCGAAGCCCGAAGGGCCGTCGCCGCACAGGTGAGCACCAGGGTGAAATGAAGCAGGTTGGTGAGCGACTTGAGGATGCCAAAGGTCTGAGCGGGGCTCAGGACGATGGCCCTGTAGTCAGTTTTGGAGCGCGTCTCGACATGCTGAAGAGGGTTCTTTGTGACTTTGTCATGCAGCATCCCGACCTTGTAGATGCGGCTCATGATGCCGCGCATCTTCGCGATCGTGGTCCAGGCGAGCTTTTTGTCATCGTGCAGTGACTTCAGCCAGAGCTGGATATCGAGGGATTTGATGTCGTCGGCAATCTGATTGCGCCAACGAGGCACAAGATGATTGCGGACGATGTGTTCGGTGACGGCGATGGTGTTGTCCGATTTGGGTCGGAGCGCATCCTCGCCGAAGTCGGCTTTGAGGTAATGCTCGGCAAGGGCCTCGAAGCGGATACGGGTGTCAGCAGGCGCGTCATTGATGCGGACGAGGAGCCTGTCGGCCTCGCGCCGTGCATCCCGCTCTTTCGGGAAATCACGGACAAGTCCAACGTGCTCAATCTTCTCCATCCGGCTGCCGTCCGGTTTCGTGATGCGGTAACGCAACACCCAGATATCTCCACCCTTGCGATGCATCGTTCTTAAGGAACCACGCTGGTAGCTCATGCAGTCCTCTTTCCAGCGTGGAGGTTGCCTGATTGGGATGATCGCACAGTTTGGGCTTTTTGTGGATCACCGCTTCGCGCGATAGCTGCCGCCAGTTCCGAAAGCCGGAAGACCCAGACCTTGCGCATGCTCCCGGTGCCGATGGCGTAGGCTCCAGCGATGCCTCTGCGTGCGAGCGCGAGGAGATAACGCCGCGTGACTGAGAGGAAGTGCGCGGCTTCATCGGCGGAGACAAAGGGTTCCGGGCTCATGGCATTACCGTGTTCTTGTGAGAACCATCTGGCCGCCGCCGCAGAACGTGTCTTCCCACTCAACGGCGATCTGTTTCGCGCCGAAAGGCGTGAGCGTGAGCGCCGTCATGGGGCAGTTACTGCCCAGCGTCTTATCGACGTGAAACTGGATGGAGCCGTTCTTGGGAGTGCCCGAAAGGATAGCCGACATGGGACTCTGGCTCGCCGTGAGTATTGCCGCGCTGTCCATCCTGGCGCGTCCGGGTTGATAGGGCCAGAAAGGCGTGCAAACCAGATTGGAATACCCCGCAAAGGGACGCTCGGGTTCGTGGTTCTCACGCAATTCGAACTTCAGGGTGCACATGCGATGCCTGGGCAATGCGGAGCGTCCCAGCCAGTCGCCAAAGAAGTTGGCGAACAGGGCTGCGTCAGCGACAGAGATAGTGGGCGGATTGACGGCAGAGGTCTTTCCAGCCGCCGTGGCTGCTGCCGCAGGGGCCGTGGCTACGGCGCGAGCTGGCGCCGCAGGTTGGAGTCTCGAAGATCGAGCGGGTGCACGCTGCCCATGTCCGGGGTACGGAATGAGGGTTCGGCAGGAGGGGGCGTTGTAGATGAAGAGGACAACCGCTGCTGCGGCCCAGAGGAAACGTTTGTTTTTTATGAGCTTTTCCATGATTGGCTCCTTTTAGCCTTCGCTTCCGTTTTCATTTCCCGGAGCACTGAGATGCGCGATACCCTGTCGCCATCGCTGTTCACTTTTTCTTTAAGAAGCCTCTTGCAGATTCCTTTGGCTCCGTGGAAAGCTAGGTGTCTGGAATAACTTAGGAAAGGGCGCAAGTCGATTGTGGCGCAGTGAGGTGGCGTGAGCGGGAAGGAGCTCGCCGACCTTCTCTACCAACAAAAGCACGCGGATGCGGAACAGGCATTCCGGCAGCTGGTGGGGGATCTCTGCGAAAGAAACTCTTTCTTCACTCAGCAACTGCAATTAGAGCGATTTCAAGACCGCATATTCCGTTTTGGCTTGCTTATAGATGGGAATGTCAGGATCGGCATCCTTCCAGAGAGACAGGAACTCCTGATATTCGGCTTTGGCCTTAGCCGTGTCGCCCGAGAGAGCATGCGCGCGGCCCAGACCCAAATGCGCCAAGGCACCGATCGGCTCATTTAGCACGACGCCCGGATGGTCAAGAACCTTCTGGAACGCAGCGGCCGCCGCTTTTCCTTGATGGTTTGCAAGTAGCGCTTCACCGCGGAAGTACAGTGGATATCCATTGAAGTCCGCACCGTTGCCTATGAAGCCCAGCTCATACTGTTCAGCCGGGGAGATCACCTGCAATGCCTTAGCAGGATTGCCGTGCAGAGCGGCGGCAGTTTCGATGACCGGAAGATAATTGAACTGAACGATCGTGTTCTGCGGAAAACGCTTGTTCAGATCTGCGCTCAGTCGTTCGGTCTCGGCGGAATTCCCGGCAAGCGCGAAAGCAATGGCGGCCATGGCTTCAACCTCGCTGCCATTCGACCTCGCAACTGCCGCCTCGGCCTGTTGTTTCGCCGGACCAAAAATACCCATGAGAGCGTCGCGCAGAGCGGATTCGGCGATATAGCTGGCGGCAACCTCTTTTTCGTCGGCGTGCTGAGCGGAATCGGCGGCCCTTTCGGAAAGCTCACGCGCTTTTACCAGGTGTCCCTCATAGGCGGCCGCGTCCGATTCGAAGTTAAGCACCTGGTCTTCGTATCCGAGCTTTCCCATCAGACTCGATTTTTGTTGCTCCATTCCCGATGCATCATGCCGCAGAAAAGCGGCCACATAAAGAATGACGTGGTTCGCCACGGGATCAATATGTTGAGCCTGAGCTTCTCGAATTGAGGCCTCCGCTTCGCTCGGGCGATTTAGAAACAGGTATGTGTTGGCGATGTTCACATATCCCATTGCGGTTCCTGGCTCAAGCTCCGCTGACTTCTTAAACTCAGCGACGGCCTCGTCGTAATCACCCATGGCAAGAGAGATATCGCCCAGCTGGTTCGAAGGAGTGCTGTCGCGCGGATAAAGTTTTGCCCACAACGCATACTCTTTCTGAGCCGCCGCAAGGTTTCCTGACACGCTGCCGACATAGAAGGATTCAATGAGAAATTTTTCGCGCTGACTAACCCGGTAGCGTAGTCCGTAGGCGATGCGCATGCTCTCGACCGCATGCTCGTTTTCGCTCAGACCTGCGTAACTCGCTCCTTGCAGCATATACGCCATGGCGAAATTCGGGTCGAGATCGCTTGCCCGCTTTCCTAGAGAAATCGCAGTCGGATAATCCTCCGAATTCAACGCCCGGTTCCCGAGACTGTAGGCTTTCAGCGCCTCAAGAGACGACGTTGTGACGCTCTGCAACGGTACGTCATACTTCTGCACCGATAAAAGCGATTCGCCCAGCCTGGTGCGCAGATCGGTCGCCGCGCGGTCGAGCGCACTAAGAACGTGTTCTCGGTCACGGGCTACTTCCTGTTCATTCGCCAGTGGTTCGCCGTCACGGCAGCCTACCGCTTTCAGCCCCAGAACATATTGGCTGTCCAGTTTCACGATGGAGCCCTCGATGGTGGCGGCGCTCTGGTTCCGCTGGCAAACCTCGCGAGCCAGATCCGGCGTGAACGGTACGTCCTTGGGCTGGGACATCAAAGCGAGCGTCTGTGTAATGCGCTCATCTGAGAGCAGACGTAAGAATGGCGACTGCTCCAGTTGCGCCGAGAGTCCTTGACGGAGCGCACCGTCAAAAACCGCATCGCCTGTACTATTACTGAAGTCAGAAAGAACAATTGTGTCTTTATCGGTCAGCAGCTTGTTGTGATGCGATCGATAGTAAAGCCCACTGCCCGCGAGCACGACCAGCATGATGAAAATCGCAATTTTCCAGAACTTGCGACCTTGAGCCGAAACCGCAGAACTAAGTCCGTTCTCAGCAGCGCGCCGGTCGGCCGGGAGCAGCCCAGTCGCGTTCCCGAATGTCCCATTTTTCCCACCCGATCCCGTCATCCCGTGGAAACGTTCAGGTGCCGCTGAGTCTATCCACTCCGGCTTGAGACATATCTTGTAGCCCCTGCCTGTAATCGTCTGCACATATTCGGACTCGTCCGGCGAGTCACTTACATCCTTCAGAGCCTTCCGCAGGTTCTTAACCGCCACGTTTATGCCGCGCTCAAAATCTATTCTCTTAACATTTGGCCAAAGCTTTTCTTGAATCTGTTCCCGCGTCGCTAATTCGTCTGTGTGTTCCAGCAGAAGCAGCAGCACCTGGCAAGGTTGTTCCTGAAGCGTAATGGCTTTGTTGTTACCGCGTAATTCGCGCGTCTGCGGATTAAGTTCAAAGGATCCAAACCGAACTCTGACATGAGAAGAGGGGTTCGGCGGGGTATCCATCGTGCGGTAAAGTTTACCCTACCTCTCAAAGCGCAACCAGCGCAGGTTTTACAAACTTCCCAGCGGCGGGGTTACGGCAGCCAATGCATTAACCCTCACGCGTTCAACTGATTACGCAGTTTTTTTACCTCCTCAACAGATTCTTTTCACGACCTTTTGGGTTGCTTCATCGCGCGCGACTGGTGCAAGGTGAGCAGACATCGACGGCACATGATGCGAGGTGAGATCAATGGGAAACAGTGAGCAAGTCAGGGCAGAGTGGGGGTCGCTCGTTGAGGACATTCTGCGGACGCCAGAACTGGTCGCGGCCGAGACGTGTAGCAACCTCCTGCGAATCCTTTTGGAACACAGCGACAACCCGGTGGGTATAAGCGGAAAGGAACTGGCCGACCTCCTTTACAAGCAAAAGGCACACGGCGACCGGGAGCAGGCTTTTCGTCAACTTGTTATGGAGCTGCGCCTGAAGCTTCGCCGGTACTCGGCGATAGAGGAAGGCCAGCGCCAGAAGTGGTGCTGCCTGTTGCCCAATGGAATATCGGGACAAGGTTACAGGCTTCGTTTCATCAACCAATGGAGCCTGCCCGGTCCAACCGGCCATTTCTGGCAAGCGCATCGCGAAGGGGGAAGGCTTCCGATTGTGGTCTTCACGGAGCCTCTGTTTTTTGTGGAAAAGGCCGGAAACAGGGTGTTCCGTTGGCCCGATGTAAATCACGACGACGCGACGCCTCATGAAGCGCTGAGATTGCTCAAAGAAAAGCATCCCGACGTTGATACCACGGGACTCCATCCCTCTTATTCCTACCTCGCGAGCGGCGAGATCAAAGCGCAGCAGTATATCCAGGAATGGTTTGCGATGGCGAGTGGAGGGAGCGTGCCTGCGCGCAACGCCCGCAGAATCACGTCGAGCGATATTTCATCGACATCGCCGGTACTGCTGGGCACTCCGGAAGATAACAGGCTCATGCGGCATTTGCTTGACCTCAGAGAATGCAAACAGCTGCGATATCGATATGATTTCGACCGCCCCGGAGTGACGCTTCTTAAGAGCGCCGTAGCCGACGAAAAGAAGAGGGCGTCCTTCCTGCCAACTGTAAATGTGCGTCGCGCGAATGGTCACTGTGAGCTGATCGACACACCCGAAGCCGACGGATATGTTTTTGGGGTCCTCACACGTATGCCCAATCCATACGGGGAGGGCTGTGTGACGATAATCAGCGCGCATGATACACGCGCGGTCGAGCAGTGTGCGAAATGCTTGATGGATGATTCCCGGATTCGTCGGCTGCTTAATCACCGTGAATGGTCCTGGGAAGAACCCGCGCCACGATTCTTTGAGGTGCTTTTTGCAGTCAGGATGGGACCGGTGAATGTGGACGCCGAGGCGCGCGTGCCAGAACTTATGGGCCTGCAGGTCCACCAACTGGATGGGCTGGGGGAATCTTGGCTCGGGGAGGGGGAAGCGAGTCCAGCTCTTCATATCGGAGGTCAATTCTAGGGTTCCGGGCCCATATAACCTCCGAAGGCCAAAGACGGAAGTCCATCAATGGCCCGGAAGCAAGGATCGTCATTTCAAGTCATTCTGGGTCTTTGGAAGAGAACAAGCGCGCGATGTGCGAGACCGCTGCCTGTCGTACATCCCCGGCGATGTTCTTGGGGAAGCTCGCGAGATGGATCGGGGCCAATTCATCTTCGGTCGCTTCGTTCCGGGAGAGCTTCGCGATGATAGGTGCAGCGTTCCTTGTATCGATCGTGATCCGAATGAATTCCCAAGCCCTGTACCAGACGCAGAAGTTCTTCATCGCAAGCGTCAGCGCCGCGAAATAGAAAAACGTCGCGAGGCCCGACTGGATGATGAACATGTGTTCGAGAATCCATGCAGTCACGATCACGAACACCGGCTCATAGATAATCCGGGTAAGCCAGAAAGAACGGCTCCCCGGAATCAGGCGAAAGAACGGAAGCGCGGCGCCTTCGAAGGTGCTGTTTTGCTCCTTCTCCATGTGAATCATCCGCCTCCACAGCCGGAAGCCGTGGATAAAAAGCAACAGGAAATAGAGTTGGGCGAAAGCCCCGATGCCGAAAAGGCCTGACACCGGCGCGGCACGGTGGAACGGAATCATGCCGGTGACCGCCGTTGCGGTCGCTGACAGAAAGGGAAGGAAAACCATCAGGATCATCGAGAAGAATGAGACGGGCAACGGAAAGTACCGCGTCCCGTATTGTGGGCGGAGGATGATGTCCACAGGCATAGAGACGATGCCGCAGAGGTTTTCCATGGCATTCATCGCCACCTTGTGGAACTGATCAAGGCTCATCTGGGGTTGTTGCTGCATTTGCATTTCGGGCAACATACGGTCTCCTTATTCGCGTGAGAAAAGCACCGAAAGGTAGTTGCAGCCCTTCGGGTTTTGCTCGGTTTTGGTTGCGTTGAAGGTTTTGCCGGACTGGTAGACGACGGCTTGGGCATAGGGATTAGCCGCGTCGGGCTTTATCAGTCCGGTGAACTCGATGGGCTCGACGACGTGGACGAGCTGCTGCGAGCCGCCGACGCTGGCGTGGGAGTGTTGGTTGTCGCCTGACCCCGCGTTGAAGCTTTCGAGATAGCGGTAGCGCTTTCCTATCTGGTCGGCTGCGTAGGTGCAGGTCTCGGTGTCGTTCTGCTGGTGGAAGATCTTGAGGCCAAGATTCCCGAGGAAGCTCTTGGTCTTGCTGCCGGGCTGGTCTTCGCCTAGTTCCTCGGACAGGTTGAGAATGTTCTGGGTGAGGCAGACGACGGCCACGCGGCTGCCGCGGCACGTCTGCTGGAAGAAATTGTCCCTGCGGGTAACGAAATACTGAAATTCGTCTTGGTAGAGAAATACGGGATTCGGAGATTCAGAGGTCTTACGCCTCAGCCATGCTCTCTGAAAGATGAGCTTGAGGATGACATTGATTAAGCGGCCTGTTTCGTGGCCGTATTCGAGCAGCGGAAAATCGCAAATAACGATCTTGCCCTGACGCGTCGTCATCTCCGGTGTGAAGGTGCATTTCCCGCCGCAAAACAATCGATTAAACGGGTTGAAGAGGAACTTGTCCGCCATGCCGCTCCAGGTCATCTCCAACGAGGAGCGTGGTCTTTCATCAAACGCCGGCCACTTCTTGAAGATGTATTGCGTGGCAAAGTCGAGATCGCTCCACAGGTCGGGCGTTAGCGTGTCTTTACGAGCACGTATGGACGCGATCAGCTGTGCGCAATAAGACTCCTTCTGCCATCCTTCCTCTTCGTATTCCCCCGGCGTGGTGGGAAGCGACTTGATGGCGCGATCGATGTTAGTGATTGAAATGCGCTCTCCGGCGAGGTCAAGCAGCTTGATGACATTGCGCATTGTCTGCTCATTGCCAAGTTGCCAGAACGGATCGTGGCCTTGGCCGACCTCTTTCTTGCCGATGGAAATGAGAGTGGAGAAAAAGTCGATGACGCTTTCGAGATCTCCAGCACCCCGCCCCGGCCGTGTCCACTCATAGTGCAGAGGGTCGAACACATGCCCGGATTCGGCGTTAAAAACAATGAGGTCTTTCTCGCGTCCGCAAGCCTTTGCGTACGCTATCCAGTTTTGAGTTTCCTCGGCCTTCGCGGTCAGGATTAGTCCGCCCATGCCGGGTACTCGCAAGAGCCCGTAGGCGATCTGCTTACCACTGCAACTGCTCTTCCCCGAGCCGGGCGCGCCCGTGATTAAAATGCCCTCCACGGCCGACCTCGTGGTCACGTGATCGACTTCGGAAAAGGAAAGGATTGTTCGGTCAAGAATTGGGTCAGTCATAAACAATCTCCGTAAGAAACGGGCGCGCAGCTACTGCCGCGCCTGATAGTTGTTGTTTCGGCGTTGGTGCCGGAGCTGTTTGGCAGGGTTTCGTTTCCTGCTTGGCGGTATCGGGCGTCACCGGCGACAACGTAATGCCGGTCGCCTTTTCGATCTCCGCTCTCCTCTTCTCAAGCTGCTGCCGAAGGATGTCCGGGAACTGCAAATGCGAGGACTTTGCCTGCGGGCTAGGGGGTTGAGGCTGGGCTGACATGGTGCCAGTTTGTATTTCGGGGGCGGCCGGCAATTGAGGTTCAGCATTCTGCTGGGCCACAGCTGCCGTTAAAACAAGCCCGCTTGTTATAAGGAACGCGCCGATTGTTCTTCTCATAAAGCTTTTTGTACGGTCGGTCATTTGGGTACAGAAAGAACTGTATGGGGCGTGTGTTTTCTTGTTCCATTGACGACCGGTCGGCTCTGGTTAGTTGGCGTGAGATTTTCAGAGGCGTGAAATGGCCAAAGACGGCTTTGAGTTCACTACCGTCGCCCGAACGCAAAAAGGAGCGTCCTAGTGAGGCGTTCTGGATAGCACGTACGTAAGCAGATGACGTAAGGTTGGTTTATCCGAGCCGATTGTTTTCTACGTTATCTAGACAAGCGGTTGGTTCGTTCCTGGATATGAATCCGCACGAGGTTTATAACAGCGCGCCACAAACGATTGTCTTTAAGCCGGTTTCTTCTTTTCACCCGGAATGAGCTTTGTAAAGGCCTTTTGCCGCTGCCGTTCCTTCTCTTCGTTCAAGCCGGCATTGACAGCGCAACGGAGTATGCGCGCACAATTTACCCAATTGTGCCTTTATGAGAGCGGCGGTGACCGAACTTGAGCCCGAAGCCTAGAGAGCGATTGGTGCAGCTCTCCCACAGAGGCAAAGTCAGCTTGGGTGGGCACCCTCATGATCCTTGCCCGGGCCACCCCGCCAATTACTGAAAAAACTGCGGGCTAGCCGAACCACGATTTGACCCAGGGTACCGGGCCTTTACCGTGCACCTTGACCGCACCGGCTGGTCGCGCTGCCCCGGCGATCCCTTCTTGCGCCCCAGATGCAGTTAGGAATAAAAGACAACCGTTCAGGAACGCCAGGACATATTGGCCGCCGCTTGAGAGATTGCCGAGAAGGTACGAACCAACGAATGCCACAATCTCAGCGCTCAAGAAAGCGGGCCACGGTGAGTCCCATTTGAGCAGTTTTCGAGCTGTATTTGCCAGAATATAAGTTATTCCAGAAGCCCCGGCAAAAGTACCAAAGGTCTTTAGGCCAATGAAATCTTGCGGTGCGCTTGCTTGCATGTCGTTTCTCCTACCTGTAACCCATGACTTGGGATCGAATCGGGGGCGAACACCCCTTGATGCGGCTGATCTCACCCTCGCAAAAAGCCACAAGCGGTCCGGCCTCGGCCACGTAGCTACGCTTCCAGTCTTCGTCGCCGGCCACGAGCATCCCAATCCAGGTACCATCGCCGCTAAAGACCCATGACCCGGAGTCCCCCTCCTGACTAAACGGCCGGCCAAACCCGAGGTGGAGTAAGATTTTGGGCAATCGAGGAAGCACCGAACAGTGCGGACCCTTATAGTAGACATCTCCGACTTTGAAACCGACCACGCGACTCTCGATGTAGCCTACTTTCTTGCGCCGCCCTCGTCTCATTGTTATGCTGGATCTATCCATCAAAAAAGTTTGTGTCTCGTTACCGCTTGCAGGCCTGCAGGGAACAAACGGCAACGAGTCGTCGAAGCACGGCGATGTGCCCCGGATTAAGGCGACATCGGGAGCGTCTCCCGGCACTGCCTGAAATTCAATTGAAGTGCAACCAGGGGCTATCACGTGCGCACACGTTACCTTGCACTGTTCCGGCAGCTCCGGGAACATAATCACTCCGCCCGCGACCCCTTGCTTCCCCAACGGTTCAATACAATGCCCTAATGCCCTGATAAGTCTTGCCGGTGCGACATCCACGCGGATGCCGAGCCAGTCGCGTAATCCGAATAGCCAGTATTCATATTGCTCCGGGAGGTCGGTCTCAATGACAACCTTCCAGCGAAAATCGGATGCCGTGGGAAATATGTGGACCGCAGGAAGTACTACGCCTCTTAATCGGTTCAGAACAACAAGAGCATCCAAGAGACGTTCTGCCAATAACAGCTCGTCGAACTGAAGCTGCCAGCGCAGGAGGACCATTTGCGCCCAGCGTTGGGCAGGGTTTTCCAAAACGCGTTTTTCCGCAACCGGCAAGCCAGGAGGACTCTCTAATATCTCCCAAAGTGGCGCATCCGCGCCAGACCCCTCCAGCTGTTCGCGAATAAACCTACGTCGCTCTTCGGCCCTAGCTCTGCAGATTTCAAGGCCTGCAGACGGGATAAGTGGTCGTTGAGCCCCTTTGGAGAGACGCGAAAATTTACCGCCCAATATGTAACCTGCTATGGCAGCTGAGAGCAGTTCGAAATATCTGTTCATGGCGATGAAAGCACCGCTCTAGCAATTCTTTTATGCCATCACCGAAGCGGAGTCAAGCCAATCCCCATACCCGAAGGTTCGGCACAACAGAAAGTCAGAGCCGTTTCCGCGGCTCTCGTTTCTCCTGTGCGCCGTCTCCGTTCATAAAACGTACCCGAGCCGCTGCCTCATTGTCTCTTGGCCCGGCGCACATTTGGAATTTAAATCTCACCTGATCTCACGTCGCGCATATAGCCCATTTCACCCGCGGTGCCGGACAATTGCACCCGAGGTGAAATGGCAATGGCACTCCTCGATTTCATCAAGAACAGATCCAACCAAGAACCTAGTGTTGCGGCTAAGCCACGAGAGCGCGAACCCGAGGCACCGACGGTCGCAAACCTTCCACAAAGCGTAAAAGCGCAGGCGGTCGAAGCTGCCTATCCGGCTGCAAAGCTAATGGAACGGGCAACGCAGCACCGCTCGCACAGCATGGACAGCCAGTCCGGTAATGGCGAATCGCGAGAGGCGCTGATGCACAACCAAAGCGCTCACGGAAAATCACAGGAAGCGATGAGCCCGACGGATAGTCAGAAGGGCCACACCGCAACCCAGGCGAGATCGCAAGAGCGCGGTCATGGAATGGAGCGGTAACGTCCCTATGCTCCGCATAGGGGACATGTCTATAAGCGTTTTGGGCACTGCAATCTTTTGATATTGCCGTGCACGCGTTTTAGTTGTAGCGGATGGATTTCTACTCAACCGGAAATAGGCAATGATTTTCGTCAATCACTTCAAAAGCGCCAAGGCCGCGCAGGATTATTTCACGCAGCATCTTTCGCCGGGTGATTACTTCGGCAAGGATGCAGCGGAGATGAAAGGTCAGTGGCACGGACGGGGAGCCGAAATGCTTCGGCTCTCCGGTGAAGTGGATAAGGATGATTTCTTCGCTCTTTGCCAGAATCGGAACCCGGAGACGGGCGGGCAGCTCACGCCGCGCAATCGAAGCGTCCGCCGTGTTTTGACGGATTTCACTTTTGATACGCCGAAATCAGTCAGCCTGGCGCTGGAGTTGGGTGGCGACGAACGCATCCTCGGTGCGTTCCGGCAATCGGTTCGTGAAACGATGGCCGAAATCGAGAACGACGTACAGACCCGCGTCCGAAAAGGTCTAAAGAACGAGGACCGCGAAACGGGAAACATCACCTGGGCGGAGCATATCCACCGGACGACTCGGCCGGTGGATGGCGTGCCGGACGCCCACCTTCATTGTCATGCAACCGTTTTCAACGCGACGTTCGATTTTGAGGAGCAGCGATGGAAAGCGGTACAGCTCGGGGATATCGTCCGGGATAAAGGCTATTACCAGGCCGCATTCCATGCCCGGCTGGCGCACAGGCTTAAAGACCTCGGCTATGGCATTGAAAAGGATGGCAAGAGCTTCCGGCTCGCGGGGATAAGCAAAGAGACGTGCGATAAATTCTCGCGGCGAACTGCCGTCATTGAAGCCGAAGCGAAACGCCTGGGCATCGAGGATGCGGAAGCGAAAGGCAAGCTCGGACGGCGCACACGCGAAAAGAAAAGCGAAGTGCGCCTAACGATGCCACAGCTACGGACGGAATGGGATAGCCGCCTTACTGCGGAAGAGCGTCTGGCTCTTAAGACAGCCGGTAGCGGATGGGGGAACGGTGACGCAGCGATAACCCCAGAGCAGGCGAAAGAATACACGCTGGAGCATTCATTTCAGAATTCCTCTACGGTCTCCGAGAAACGCCTCAAAGCCGAAGCGCTTACCTACTCTGTCGGCTCGGTGTTGCCACAAGATGTTGCCGATATAGCACAGCATCCGGAAGTCATCGCCGAAACACGCGGGGGGCAGCTGATGACCACGACAAAGACGGTGCTGCGCGATGAAGTCGCCATGCTGCAATTCGCGATAGATGGGCAGAGGAAATTCAGGCCCTTAGTCAGTTCGCCATCAGCGACGCAGGGATTCGATGGGCTTTCTGACGAGCAAAAGAAAGCCGCTCTGCATATCCTCAAAAGCCGCGATAGGGTGACGGGCGTCGTGGGCAAGGCAGGAACGGGCAAAACGACGATGATGCGCGCCACGATAAACGCGATTCACAGCGAGCCGGGACAAAAGGTGTTTGTATTTGCTCCCTCTTCTCAGGCATCGCGAGGCGTTTTGAAGCGGGAAGGATTCAAGGACGCGCAAACACTGGAAATGTTGCTCGGAAATAAAGAGATGCAGCAGAAAACAAAAGGCCTGATTGTATGGGTGGACGAAGCTGGCCTCGTGTCCAGCGTCGATATGCGTCGTCTGATGGATGTCGCGAAGCGAAACGGCAATCGTGTGATTCTCTCCGGGGACTACACGCAGCATTCGAGCGTCGAGGCCGGGGATGCTTTCAGGCTCCTAGAAAAGGAAGCGGGCGTAAAGCTCGCGCGGCTGACCGAAATCCACCGCCAGAAGATGCCGGGGTATAAAAGGGCCGTCGAGGCGATAAGCGAAGGGACGGGCAGGGCAGCGCAAAAGGGTTTCGATGCCGTGGACAAGATGGGCTGGGTGATTGAATCCGGACGCGAAGAACGGCACGGGCAGCTAGTCGCTGATTACCTTCGGGCCGTCGATGAAGGCAAAAGCGCCCTGATTATCTCGCCGACTCACAAGGAAGGAGAAAGGCTCACAAACGAGCTGCGGCAGGTGTTTAAAGAGCGCGGCGTGATAGGCAAGGAACGGGAGTTCAAAGTGCGCCGCGCAATCGTATGGACGGACGCACAGAAAGGCGATGTCCGTAATTACGAGCCGGGCATGGTTCTCGAATGGCACGACAACGCCAAAGGGTTCACGAAGGGCGAAAAGGCCGTAGTCGCTCAGGACGATAACGGCCTTTACCTGCAGAAGACCGACGGCACGCGCGCTTCTCTTTCCACCCAAACCGACCGCTTTCAGGTATTCCGTACCGCCGAGCTTTCCATCGGCAGGGGCGACCGCATCCGCATCACGAAAAATGGCGAACCCAAAGTCGCAGGTCAGACCAAAGGCACGCGCCTGAACAACGGCGACATTTTCACAGTCGAGGGATTTACCAAGGAAGGCGATATCCGTCTCGATAACGGCAAGCTGCTTCCGAAAAACTGGGGCCACATGGCGATGGGCTATACGGATACCTCCTACGCTTCTCAGAGCAAAACCGTTGACCGTGTGTTTGTGGCTGTCGGAAACGAATCGCTGCCAGCAGCAAACATGAAGCAGTGGTATGTGAGCCTTTCGCGCGGAAGAGAGATGGCGAAGGTCTATGTCGAGGACAAGCGGGAAGTCCGGGACGCGATTGCCAAGGGTGCGGAGCGCCTTTCGGCGGTCGAACTGACGCGCACGAAGCTGCGGCCGTCCTGGTGCGACCGTTTCTCTCAGTCATTCGAACGCAACCGGGTGGGGCGTTTCTTAAAGCAGCGGGCGGAGGTCCTTGCCGATTACTGGCGCGGCCGGGATGGATTGAGCTATGCCTGAGACCAAGAGCAGGTTCTTAAACCGGATTATCGAGGAAAAAGGCGCGGGGGACGAAGCCGCAACGTTCACCAAAGAACGGCAGCATACAGCGCAGGCTTTCAATCTGCACGTCGAGCGGAAAGATGGGCGTAGGACAGAAGGATTCGCGTGGTCGCATTACATGGGCTATCAGTGGACGGACGAAGGCCAGCACGAAAGGCTCGTGGTTATCTTTGGCTCGCGCGCGGTGGAAATCGAGGGACATAACCTCGGGGTGCTGGTGGCGGAGATCCGCGAGGGGCAGCTTAACAGCATCCGCGAGCTGGCAAGCCGCCAGGCGACATTACTGGAACATGAGAAGCCGGATGGCGGCCCGATTATTTCGAGTGTCACGTCGTACCCGGATTTCGAACAGATACTGCAGGAAATAAAGGGAGAGCAAGATGATAAATCTCAGCACGTTAAACGATTTGCAGGACGCTGAACTGCGGACGGTCGTCGAGCAGTCGGAAGGATTGCTGAAACAGCGCGATGAGGAACGTAAAGCAAAAGCCATAGAACAGGCGCGCGCAACACTTGCGGCGGCCGGCCTGACGCTCAAAGACCTGAACGGGAAGGGGAGGGCGAGAGGCCCGAAAGGCCCGACGTACCGGAGCGGGCACACGTACCAGCATCCGGCGAACCGCGCTTTGACATGGAACGCTAAGGGCAAGAAACCGACCTGGCTGGTGGAATTGGAATGCCAGGGGAAGGCTGCGGTAGAGGTGAGTTAAATGCCAAGACTCACGAACTGAGGCGAGCGCTGTCTACCGACAGCGCTGCGCGGCGCGGTCTTCTCTTTCGCGCTGCACACGGTGGGCGTACATGCCTTCCGAAAGCAGGGCAGTTGAAACGGAGGCAATGCGTATCCAGCGCCAGCGTTTGTCAACGTCCTTCACCAACTCTCCAATAATGAGGGGCGACAGTATGCCCGCCATCTTTATCCAGTGCCCCGCAGAGCCAGCGCCGACATGTGTATGGGCGCACTGGAAGCATCGCCGGTCGGATGTCTCCGGAGTGATGTTGAGTTCCCGGTATGGTTGTGCAGCCTGTGATTCCATTCGCGCATAAGTTATGTTGATGGAATGCTGGGGTCAAGGACAGAAATGGTTGAAGAATAGAGTCGGGCCGTTTCTCTGTTGGGGATTGGAGACTTGTTCGGAAGGCAGAACGGGGCCGTGCAGGGGAACGTGGGCGGCCGCCTACTCATGCAGGTGAAGCGACAGTCTCGCGGAACTCGGCCAGTCGCCGCGTGGCGATGGAGTGGCAGTTCGCGTCGATTTCGATGCCGATGTAAGAGCGTCCGAGGCGCTTCGCGGCAACAAGCGTTGAGCCGGAGCCAGCGAATGAATCCAAGACCGTACCCTCGGCCGGGCAATAGCTCTCGATGAAGGGCCGAAGTATCGCCGTGGGCTTCTGTGTTGGGTGCAGCTTGTTCCCGGTGTTTTCTGTCCATACCACAACGTCAGAGAGCGGACTCGCCGCGCGGGGATTTCCTTTCGCCAGAAGATAGGCGCACTCGTGCTGACAGCGAACATGACCGACCGATGATGAATAGGGCTTGGGAAATGCAAAGTGTCCGACGGGACGAAATCCTGCGGCCCGGAAAGCCTGCATAAAGCGGTCTGCGTGCGGCCATCCGTAAAAGGTCAGACAATAGCCGTCAGCGGCAAGGACGCGATACATCTCTGCGAAGGCGGGCTTGAGCCAGGAGTCATCGCTGTCGTTGCTGACCGAGCGGCCATCGCGAGGCTTGTAAGAAACAAGGTACGGCGGGTCGGTGAGAATGAAATCGACGGTTTTGTCAGGCAGAGCAGGCAAGGCTTTAACGCAGTCGGCATGAATGATGGTGTTGCGGAGGATTGTCATAGAGGTTTCTTTCAGGCGGGAGTTGATGAGGGAGTTAGGGGCGGTCCGTTCCGACCGCCCCATCGGAGGGCTATTTCGCCTCCTTCTTCGCTTTGGGGCGCTCGAAGGTCAGCGTGTAACCGTTTTCGATGCTGCTCTTGTAGAGGTTGTAGTAGCCGGAGGAAAAGCTGGGGTCCTCAAAGCTTACCGAGAGATATTTGCCGCGCGTGCCCTGGCGCTCCCAGGCTGCACCGATTCTTAGGTCGCCAGCGAAAATTTCGAAGGCGGGGGCATTCTCATTCGTCCTGTTGAGCACACGATGGAAATCGGCTTGCGTCTTGAGGGCGAGGGTCTCAATCTTGCCCGTGTAGCCGGTGTCAGTTGTTTTGAAAAAGCCAATGTTGAAAGCCATGATTTAGTCTCCTTTTCGTTTGTGAGGCCCGCACCATGCAAGCCTCTTAACGACAACGCAGCGATCAGAAGCCAACAGGCTCGACTGCAAGCGCAACAAACGGTTATGCCGCGCCCGCATCTGAAGATGCGGTCTCGCGCGGCTTCTGTTTGGCTGTGCTTGTGGGCGAGACGGATTCTGATAAGCAAGGGGTCGATTAATAAGAGGCAGCATGGGGTAGCGGGTGAAGAGAGAGAAAGGAGCGGGGAAGAAGTCAGCATTGGATGAATGTTCAAAACAGCGGGAAACACGGGCGGGGGCTTGAGATACTTTGTCCGGGCATCACCGGGAGCGACGCAAAGGACAACTCTTACATCGCCATCTCTGCGGCCCGGTCGGCGGAGACGCGGGCTGCGAAGGACGCCGGGGAGGGGTCCTTCTCGTTCTGCGGGTCATCGGGTGCGACTTGGCGCTCGTTCTTGTCGAGGTCAAGCGCGGCGTTAAGCTGGGCCTGTTTCGCAACCAGTTCCTTGAGACGATGCTCATACTCAAACGGTCGGTCGAGCTGCTCCTTATATTCCGCGAGGGCTTTCTCCTGCCGTTGGATTTCCTGTTTCTCATCCTCTGCCCTGCGGTCCAGATTGCGAAGTACATGCTCGATGCTCTGAATTGTCCCAACCGGATTTTCGGGATTAAGCTGCGCGCGGTAGGTTAAAGCGCCTCTGACGTACAGCTCCGGGTCATTGTCGCGCCCGAGAGGATGCCCGCGACTGACAATCTCGAATCCCTTGAACCTGGCACGCACCTGCGTCGTCTGGTCGTTTGCCCAGGAGAGGATAACTTCATTCAGCGCTTTCGCTGCTTCCTCGCGGGCTCCCTTGCCGGAGTAAGTGCGGCTACCGACCGTCATCGTGAACTCATCGCCGGTGTTGGCATCGCGGGTCACAACATCTTTGGCGATGCGCTCGGCCGTTTCCCTGGAGCGGCGAATATTGTCGGGGAGGTTCTTCACCTGCCAGCGGATGTTGTGCTGCTGGTTAATGTGCGAGGCGCGGAGCTGGTCGAGCTTGCGTATTTCAGTATCGACCTTCACCTTCTCCATGACGGCCGGATTGCCGGACGCGATGGCTTTGATTTCGGCGTAGGTGAGTGCGCCGCCTTCGAGGTCTTCGGCTTGCCGGACGGTCACGCTGCCGTTCATCACCTGCTGTATGAACCGGGCCTTGGTTTCCAGGCACTGCCACATATAGGCATCGAATGAGCCTTCGGTGACGTAGCGGTAAATATCCACTTTGTCGTGCCCGTTCCCCTGGCGGAGGATTCTCCCTTCGCGCTGCTCGATGTCACGCGGCCTCCAGGGTGCGTCCAGGTGATGCAGCGCCTTGAGGCGCTTCTGTACGTTGGTTCCGGCACCCATCTTTTCGGTGGAGCCAAGCAGTATGCGCACTCGGCCGGCGTTCACGGCATCAAACAGGGTCTTCTTCTGCGCGTCTGTGTCGGCATCGTGGATATAGGCGATTTCCTTGGCCGGAATTCCCTGGGCTATCAACCGGTCCCGAATCTCGTCATAGACATTGAACCTGTCCGGATGAGGCGTCGAGAGGTCACAGAAGACAAGCTGCGTCGAGCGCTTATCCCTCGTATCCTCCCACGTTTTATAAATCCTGCTAATGGCGCGCGATATCTTGGTGTCGATATCGTCATCGATATTGCCGCCGACGAGTCGCATGTCGAGTGCCGCTTTTCTGCCGTCGCCGGTAATCTTCAGCATGTTATCTGTGCGCGGGTCCACGCCCCCATTACGGAGTTTTTGTGCCCGTTCGACAAGCGTTCCGACAAATTCCTTGAGTTCCGGTGATGCGGGAGCCGCGACGACGTGCGGCTTGCCGCCTTCGATTTCGGGCTTCGGCAGCTTGAGCATGTCTGCCGTCTGCACATCCGCGAAGCTGCGGAACATCGAGAGCAGCTCAGGCAGGTTCACGAACTTGGCAAAACGCGTGTGCATCCGGTAGCCGGAGCCATCCGGGGCGAGTTCAAGCGCGGTAACGGCTTCGCCGAAGTTGGCCGCCCAGGCGTCAAAATGCTCAACACCCGTAGCCGCCAGCATCTGGGGGGCGAGATAGCGCTGCAGCGTATACATCTCCGCCATGGTGTTCGATATTGGTGTGCCGGTCGCAAAGACCGTGCCTCCGCCACGCTCGGCGAGATAGCGGGTCTTCATGTACATATCGAGCGCGCGGTTGCTCTCGGTGTTGGGCAATCCGGCGATGCGGTTCATCTTGCTCACGAACCCGAGGTTCTTGAACAGGTCCGATTCATCGACAAACAGGCGGTCTATACCAAGCTGCTCGAACGTAACCGCATCGTCCTTGCGTTCACGGTCGGCGCGCTCCTTGAGCTTGGCCTCAAGGCGCTTCTTGGACTTTTCCAGCTCCTTCACGATACGGCGCGTGTCGCCTTTCTCGGCCTTGGCCTCGCGGATGGCTTCTTCGAGCTGGTCTTTCTGCTTATCAACGAAGCGGGTGAAGGTCTCGTCTGAAACCGGCAGAAGCTCGAAGGATTTGTGGGAGACGATGACCGCGTCATAGTTTCCGGTGGCGATGCGCGACATGGCCTTCTGGCGGTTGCCGGCGGTAAACGCATCCTTACCGGCCACGAAGATATGGGCGTGAGGGTAGAGCGCCGTGAACGCTGCGCCCCATTGTTCGACCAGATGATTCGGCACGACAATCATCGGCTTGTGGGCAAGCCCGAGCCGCTTCATCTCCATCGCTGCGGCGACCATGACGTTCGTCTTGCCCGCCCCGACGACGTGCGCCAGCAACGTATGGTCGTTCTGCAAGATGCGCCAGACCGCGTCTTTCTGATGCTTGTCGAGGTCGTTCTCCCGCAGCATGGTCCGGTTCATGCCGGGAAATGTCAGGTGGGAGCCGTCGTAGGTACGCAGACGCAGATTGTTAAATGTGTCGTTGTAATAGCGTGCGAGCCTTTGGGCGCGTTCCCCGTCTTTCCATACCCATTCGCTGAAACGTTCTTTCAGCTTCTGCTGGGCTTCCCGTGCCGCCAGCGTCTCCTGCTGATTGACGACGCGTGTGTCTTTGTCGAGCTGGTCGTAGATGGTGGGCGTGCGTCCGTTGAGCGCATCCTCGATAAGGTCGGTCGCCCGCGCGCGCGCCGTGCCCCAGGTCGTGGTATTGCTGACGGCGGATTTGACAGAACTGTCTAGGGTCAGCGTCCAGGTGGCGATGGCGCCGGAGTGATGGACGGTGACGAACGACTTTAGAACATCGAGCGTTTCGCTGATGAAATCGCGGATGTCGCTTTCCGGTATCCATGCGGCACCTAACCTCGCGCTGATATCGCCGGGCAGGAGATCGGCAGGCTGTACCGCTTTCAGCGCGTCAACGTTGTGCCGAAACGATGGGTCAAGCGCAACGGCGGATTCGGCGACTTTGAGTTTCACCCGGACATTGCCGCTTAGATAGCGGTCGGCGGTCTCCCATTCCCCTCCTTCGGGGTTGCGGTAGATGAGGTCGTGAAGCTCGCGCTGGAGCTGCTTTTCAGTGCGGTCGGTGAGGCTGGTCATTCGGGGCCAGTCAATCCTTCCGGTTTCGTTCAACGAAATCGCAAGCGCCTCGGCTGCGTTCTCGACATGCGTGGCGGGCCGGTAGCGCTCCAGCGTGCGCCGCTCGAATACGGCGGTTTTATGGGCGCGCTTGGTCTCCGGGTCATAGTTTTCAAGCGAGAGAAGGAGAGGCAGGTCCGGGTCTCCGGCAAATGCGCGGAGGTTCTCGCGAGAAGATAACGGCCCGTGCCGATAGACGAAGGCGTCATACATCCGGTTCAAGAGCCTTCGGGCTTCGATGATTTCGTGGTCCGGCGCGTCCTCAAGCTGGGTCTTGAACACATAGCGCACCGCGTCGCGGACGGCCATCATGGCCTTAACGCGGACGGCAACCGGGTAGGGGAGACGGGCCGACTCAAGCCTGTCGCCGTTGCGGATGAAAATCTGCCCATCGCGCTCGGCGAATGCTCCGTCCTTCACGCCAGTGAAACTTTCCGCCTCGGCAATCGGACGGGGCGGCGCTCTTCCCTTGTCCCTCGGGATATATGCGCTTTCGGGCAGAGACGTGATGGCGCGTTTCAGAAGCTCCGGCGTGAGTTCGCCGGCAAGCGTGGGCTCAGCACCCCGATACATGGTGCCGTCCAGCTTCATCTTGCCCAGCATCATCTCCGGGTGATGTGCGAAGTATTCGTTGACCTCGATGGGACCGTCTTCGCTGTGGATGGTTTCGAGCTTGCGCCATGAATGTCCGGCGGGTTCCGCTCCGGGCGCGCGCTTGCGCAGGAACAGAATGTCCGTCGTCACTTCCGTTCCGGCATTGCCCTTGAACGTGGTGTTGGGAAGGCGTATTGCGCCAAGCAGGTCAGCGTGACCGGCGAGATAGGAGCGGATGCTGTCGTCCTGCTTGTCCATCGTGTAGCGGCTCGTAATCAGCGCCATGACGCCGCCCGGCCGGAGTTTGTCGAGGGACTTGGCAAAGAAGTAATCGTGAATCGCGCGCGTGAGCGGGCGTTTGTAGGCGGGGTCGTGGACGGCATAATCTCCGAAGGGAACGTTTCCGACCACCGCGTCAAAATAGTTATCCGGCAACGACGTTTCCTCAAAGCCCTTGGCGAATATGGTGGAGTCGGGATAGAGCTTCCCGGCGATGCGCGCGGTTAGGGAGTCAAGCTCGATGCCGGTGCGGTGGCTGCCGGGCATGAGTTCATCCGGCATAAGCCCAAGAAAATGGCCGACACCCATCGACGGCTCAAGAATCTCCGAGCCTTTGGGAATTCCCATGCGCTGCATGGCTTTCCAGATTCCGCTTATCACCATCGGCGACGTGAAATGCGCGTTGGGAGTGGAGGCGCGCGCGGACTCGTATTCCTCGGGGGTGAGCGCTTCCTTGACCTCCCTGGCTATTTGGGTCCATTCCGCAGGCGGGTGCCAGTCAAAGGCGGAGGACATCGCGCCCCACCCGACATAGCGTGAGAGAATGCGTTTCTCTTCATCCGTGGCGTCGCGGTTTTCCCCTTCGAGTTTCTTTAAGGCACGTATAGCCGCAAGATTGTCGCGGGCTTTCTCGCGCAAGGTTCCCAAACCGATGCGGTGGGATTCGTCTATTCGGAAGTCAAGAGAGGGGAAGAGTATGGGTTCAGGGTCGGGTTCACAGACGATGGTTCCTGCGGGCGGGCTTCGGTCTCTGGCAGTCTCCATTCTTGCGTGGCCAGTTCCCAGGCCGCTTGGTATTGCATTTTCTTGACGGAGACGAGTTCGTAGAGCAGATCCACCGTCCGCCACTCGGCCTGCCGCAATGCTTCCGTCAGCCGGTTTGTCCGGGTCAGCTCCTCGACCATCTGCCTCCTGTATTTCAACCAATGGCTGTAAATCGTACGGCGTAGGCGGGTGCTGTTCGGCATCGGAACCTCCCATCGGCAAGGCGGGTGACTCGCTAGAACCACCCGTTAACGCTGGATTTATAGCCGCGTCCGCAAAAAGGTCAAGCTGATTCGGATGTCGCGGATGGATTCCGGAGGCACGGTAGAGAGACGGCATTGCTTTTCTCGCGTGGGTTGTGCTGGCCACTCTAGCGGCCGGCGCGGCATTTGCAAGAGCGGCTATGAAAATTTTAGTCATCGGGACCTCCGTGCGCTTCATGACGAGGCCACAGCGGCCTCGCTTTAAGCGACCGGAAAGCAGGCGGATTGAGCGCAGCGGGTCATAGGATTTTTGCCTTCTCGGGAGACCGCTTGCGGCGGAAGGCACAAATCCGTCATTGACGCGCAAGCGCCGCCTGCTAGGCCGCCATGAGAAGCGAGGCTGCGAGCTCAAGGGACGGTCTCATCTCACGTTGTCTTATGCCTGGCGCATAGGCTTTCCGCGATTTCGCTGCGAATATCTGCGCATGCGGATAGCGCATAAGGAGAGTCTATGAACAGCGGGAAGATGTGGAAGGTGGTAAGAATTGGCCTTTGCTGCTCAGTCGCTATGGCGATGCTTTTGGGATTTGGGCAGACAGCGCAAGCCGAAGAGATAGTAATCACAGTAAAGGGCATGGTGAAATCGGGTATCGATGATTACGGGATTTTCAAGGTCGGTAGGAATCTCGCCGGACAGCCTTTCGTTATCGTCTTTACGTTCGACGACGATGCGACAACGGATTCGTTTTTTTGCGATGGAAAGCCGGACGGGATTGGCCACTACGGCACGATCACAGACCACCCTGCAAAGGCCGTGTTAACGATTGCGGGCAGTTCGTATGTGTTCGGAGAACAAGAAAACAGTGAGTGGGGCGTTTTCCGCGGGATTGCTGACGGTTGCCAGGGGGACAGAGTCGCATTCGATGTAAAGGAAGGTGTCTATCCGCAAAATAGCCTCTTGTTGGTAGCGCTAGCGGCGATGAAAGGCGCACCTCCACTGAATGCCAGCATCGATTGGGGGGCCCCGATCTCCCGAGACTCTGGGATCGATCCGGACCCGACCTTCTCAGCTTTCAGCATTGTCCGCCAAGGTGATTTTGAGCACTACGACCGTGGCGTGCTCATCCCCGAGAAGTTTACAGTCGGCGTAGCAAAGGACTCGGGCTCTCAATCAGGACAGGAGGTTACCTCTCTGGAGGGACAGTCGAACGGGCACACAGACGCTCCAAGCCCAGCAGCGAAACCGCAGAAACTAAGCCTCAAAGACCGGCTAAAGCAGGCGGCCACGGACATCCTGCTACACCATCCAAACAACGCTCCTTAAATACGGTGTCTAGCTGTCGTGTGGTACGAAAGAAAGGGCGCAGCCCACAAAGGCTGCGCCCGTATCTTTGACATCAGATAAGCACTCTACCGTGAGGTTACTGGCATATGGGGCTACCGAAAACTCCTGAAGAAACGTTTCCGCCAGCTTGGTCGCAGGCATGTCTGAACCTTTGTTCATCCTCTATTTCTTGCTGCATCTTGCGCTGGTTTGCTTCATTGTCTTCCCGGTATGGGTCTGACGGCTGCGGGCTGCCTCCATCCCCCATAAGCATCGAGCCTACAACGAGCAACCCTATAACTTCTGCTGGCGTTAGCTGATTCGGGGTATCCGCTTGAGGTAGGCTTGGGGGGGCTGGGCCGGGTCTTTGCTGAGCCAATTGGATATTGGCTTTGTCTCGCCACTGCTTGGCGAGCTGTGGGTTCGGTGCAGTGCCAATGCCTTTGCTGTACATGTCGGCGAGTGTGACTTCACCGGCCACATCCCCTTGAGAGGCACTCTTCTGCGCCCACGAGAATGCCAGGGTGGGATTCTTGGGAACGCCCTCACCGTCGCGGAATATCATGGCAGTCACGGCTTGTGCTCGGGCGTGACCTTGGTTCGCGCTGACTTGGAGCCAGCATGCATTTAAGCTATTGGGGAGATTGCGATGTACTGCGTCGAGTGCTCTGTCATAGGCAAATCCAGCCTGGGTGTGTGAAGAGTTCAGCAAGTCGCAGATTGCGTCATCGGCACCGGCAGGTGATATGCGTATCATCATCAGCCCGTTGCCTGCGCGCACATGATCGGGGTCGTCAACAGTAAGCGTGTCGGGCACCCGCGCGTTCGTGGGCGTAAGGCGCTGCCCGACGATGACGCCGCCAGCGTATCTACCCTCAAAAAGCAAAGCATCGGCGAGGCCAAGATTGCCTACGCCGTAGAAACTCTTGAACTGATCGCCATGCTGCTCAAATTGCACCTTTATGGTTTTGCCGTTAGCGCTGAGTTCCCATATTCCATTCAGGTTGAATCGTTGAGCAGGCGGCGCAACGCGCGTGGGCATAGTGGGCGTGCGCGGCAGGGGCCGTGAGGCTGTTTGGCTGTTCGCGGCGGGACTCAATATCATGTAGCCCGTCAGAAGCGTCAATAACACCGAGCGTTTCATCTTGCCATCCTTTCAACCGGGCTTTGCGATGCTTGCGGGAACCCGGCACCCCTTTTTAGCTTGCGTGGGAGGTGAAAAACATCGACTGCCATGCTGATTCTTGCCCTTCTTGGGCTTGTGTCCTATATGCGAGGCGTAAGCAGGCGTGAGATTCAGCCACTCACGGCGCTACTGGTGAGGTAGGGCCCGGTATCCCCCACCTCCCGGTCCAAACCGACCCCGCTCTTAAGAGTTGGGCCAAAACGTAGCGTAGGATCGCACAAGTTGAGCAAAAAGGTCAATTTTTTGCACAAAAGAATCACTTAATTGGGGTTTTGGGGCAGCCGTGATAGCGTTTTCATTTGATCGTCATAAACGGCAGGCATATCAGAGCGGCACGCGGCCTTTTGGGCTGGACTCAGAGAGAACTTTCAAAGAAGGCGAAAGTGGCGCTCGGGACCATACGCCGCATGGAAGGCTTCGATGGGCCGGTCGCCGCGCGGACGGAAACGCTCGGCAGGATAGTCGCCGCGCTGGAAAAGGCAGGCGTTGAATTTCTCGATGACGCCAAGCCCGGCGTGCGACTGAAGTCCTAAGCACCGCCATGACCGCCCCATCATCATGGGCGGTCACGACGGCATGACAAGCGGGCTAGCGTGCGCGGCCCTGAGACTTCAATTCCCCGATAGCCTGGAAAGCCTGCCCAGACAACTGCGCCAAAACAGCGAGATCGGTAGGGCTGAAACTGGTCGTCTCCTTCCAATCGCCGCTCGCGTCGTCCTTATAGCTGTTGCGAATCGTGGTGTTATACATATCACCGTTCTGCGTTTGGTTCTTCCAGACGCTCACTTCGACGCTACCCTGTTTGAAAGTAGCAACGGGGCGCGCGGAACGTGACTGTTCATTGGTATTAGCGGCTGCGGCTGACTGTGACATAAGGACTCCATGGTTGGTTGATAACAGCCGTGGAGTATAGGGACGGCATCGCAACTTTCAAGTGTATTTCTATGGTCGATTAACATCTTTTGCGTGTATTTGCCGACCAGTGAAGTGAACAGTAAATTTAAAAGGACAGGGGCGAGATAGCGTCACGTCGGAGATGGTGCCAGGGTGTCATAGGCGTTCTCACGCAGACGCCTTGACCCACTGAATTCTTAAGCTGGCAACGCATCCAGAATCCAGTCGCGTTCCAACGGCGAGAGACGCCGGTCTTCTTGCAAAGCCAGCGTGCGGAGTCGGGCGCCTAGCGAAGTGACCGTATCATTCTGCACTATAAAACGCTCGGATATCTGAATCGGAACGCCTTGTTCTTCAAGGATCTTAAGGGCCTCCGGGCGAAACCACCGAGGCAGTTCCCCTAGAAGTAGCGCGTAGCTGATTTCAAATCCGAGCTTTTTGATGAACAATTCAATGACTGCAAAATATTCAGGGAGGTTGAACTCACAGGCACGCAGAAACTTAAAAACGTTGTCGAGTCGCTTCGGATCTCCCATGTAGGTGCTGGAATGCTGCGCAAAAAAGCGGAGCATTGAGGTGCTTTCCCGCAATCTATTGATGTAGAACGCCAGTTGATTAGCTGAGTAAAAGCCAAATTCAGAAGGCTTTCTGACGGCGCACACGATTTCACATAAAGCAGCTAGCTGATCATATGAAGCGTATCCGCTCCACTTAAGGTCAGCGCCTAGACGCAATGCCTCATATGTCTGGTCTTTTAGGTTAACGAGTGTATCGATGCCGATCGCGGAAAAGCGGCGCAGATCAGCGTGATCGAGGCCGATGCGCGCCGCCATGCCCCGGACGCGGCTGCTAATGGCGGATGTCGTATCGGCTTCGTCGACGTGTAGGACGAGCTCATCGGGTGCATCATCCATCTCGCCGAAAAGGGGTGCGGTTACTTCGATTTCCTCCTGCCCCGGTGGCTTGTGGAAGAGATAAACCTGCCCGACATGGTGCTGCCCGAGCCTTCCGGCTCGCCCGCGAATGTTAGAAAAGGTAAAGAAATCATAGTTCCTTTTGTTGATCGTCTTGTCGTAAATCAAAACGGATTTGGCGGCTGTGTTAACACCCTCGATAAGAGTGGACGTGCAGATCAGCACGGGCAGCGTCTTGTTATTGAACAAGGCGACAAAGCGGGACGCGAGGGCGCGGGGGATTCGTCCATGATGGACGCCGACTCCTGCAGTGACGGCCTCGGATAGCTCCCACTTATCGCCATAATTGAGGATCATCCAATCGGCCAGATCCTTGCCGCTTCCGACCTGGACATGCCGCTCCACGATGTCGGACGCCAGGTCATTGGCCTTATCGGGCGATGATACGAAGACCAACGCGGGCCAGTTGCTCTCTCTCTTTATCTCCTCGTGTAGGCGCTCCTCTTTGTCTGTGATGTTCTTTAAATCAAGGGTGTCAACCGCTACGGTGGAGAACCTGGTCCGCAAAAACGAGAATTGCCAGCGTGTTCCCTCTGACGTGGTCACGTTGTTAATGTTTGGCCCCAGAAAGAAAAACTGCTTGGCATGATTCAGAAGCCGGTAGACAGCTGCGTTTAAGGTTACGCTGCGCTCATCCTTGCGGGCAGGATCAAGCTTGTAGAATTCGTCCACCACCACTAGGTCGAGCGCGCCCAGATCCTCCCGATTGATTAACCGCTCCTGGGTGCCCAAGAAAATGACCTTGTCTCGCGTAGCGGTTTCGGAGTGATGCATCAGCACGTCGTACTCCGCGCCGAATCGCCTGACAAGACGCCGGCGGAATTCGTCGAGAAGTGCGATGGTCGGCAGTACGATTGCGACCCGCTGATAACGCTTGTGAAGAAGCAAAGCATCTACCAGAATGCTTTTGCCAAAACTGGTGGGGGCGCTGAGGATAAGATTCTGGCCTGAGAGAAGAGTATTGAGCGCCGCAAGCTGCTCGCGGTGCAGTACGATTCCAAGTTCCGGTATGGTCGCGACTTCTGCTGCAAGCTCGTCCCGCGCGTCGGCCACATCAGTGTCAATGTAGTTCCAGAGGCCGGTGGAGCGGGCAAGGGCGCTTAATGGCTCTGCAAAACTGGCAAGCTCTTCATGGTTCTCTATCAATTCCGCAAGCCTCGGAACAACACCAAGCAGCGATGGGTCGTCCACTTCCGCATCCTGAAGCTCAAACGAGGCGGTTCGGAGAATGTCGAATAGCTGCACCTTAAGAGGGGTGCCGGATAGTTCTGACACTGCTCGCCAGTCGATAGTTGCCGTCGTCATTGCAGGCCCTTCAGTCTAGCGTCGAATGCCTTAACCAGTGCATCCTTACTCGCCAGAGGCACATAAATCAGAACGAGCCGGAGCTGCGCAGTTAGTCCGCTATTGGTGACGGCTCTCGCGAGAGATGCGAGTTCTCCCTTGGCGCCAGCGATGTAATGTGCATCCCTCTTCTTCGCCTTCTTCGCAGAGATGCTGTCACATAAGATACCAACTGCGAAAACCGCGTTGTTGAGTAAAACATCGAGGCTTGCTTGCTTCTTGAACATTGCGCTGATTTCTTCGTAACGAGGAGTAGTCTTTGGGATCTGCGGTCCCAAAAGGATTTTCTCGTTTGCGAGAAAGCCGCCTTCGATATGCGCACGAATTGATGAAATCGCCTCTGAGATAGCCGACGCCCCGTCGGCGTAGAGCTTCGATTCTCCCAGCCATATCTCGACCGGCTTGCCGTCGGAAACGCGGGCATGCACCATATCGAACGCTTTGACGACATCGTTAGATGCCGATTTGTAAAACACCCGAGGCGAGATAGGTATTGTTCCGAAAAAATCTCGACATACGGCATGGAGAGCGATTTCGCCGGCCTCACCACGCTTCTCGTACTTGGCGCTGGTGTACACGCGTACTGCCGCCTGGTTGATCTTTACGAGACTGTTGGCATGGTTAACCCGCAACTCCTCTTCGGGAAGTGCATAGTCCGGTAGCCACTCGGCGAGGTGGAACGCAAACGGCTCACAGCGCCATTTGCCAAACTCATAACCGGCGCACAGCAAATCGGAAGAGAGATTCAATACTTCCGCGGTATGTAGTTTTTCGAGAAATCGCTCAGGCTTGTTGTCGTATACGCTCAATATGGGGCCGTCCTCAAGTGACCATTTAGGTCACCCTCCACGAACGTGTGCCTTCAAATCTCTCGCGACGCGGCCCGGAGAATGTCGCCGAAGGCCTGAATACTACTACCAAGAGCAGTTCTGCGCAATAAGAGTTGCGACTATAGTGCCAAAAATCAGAAATTATCTTGAAAGGCAAATCAGCTTCTGGATGAAAATGGCGACGGTCACGCTGAGCGAGGCTCGCCTCATTCCAATCCGTCCGGCCCGCTAGTTCGAGTTGCTCTGAACGACACGATAAGCGTTACATTTGAGTAATTCGGGATTGAACAATCATGCAAGAACAATTCGAGATTTTCGAGAGGATGGTCGCTGCAGCGGCCTCGCGCATAACCAGGCTTTACTTCCAACTGCCGGTCGCGGGGCTGGAGGACGCCGTATATCGGGAGCGGGTATATTGCTATGAGCTTTACCACCAGCTGCGGGTTGAGTGGAACGGCTTCGACTTCAGTCTCGGCGGTGAGGTTGACAAGGGAGGGCATCCGCTTTTTCGGGCCGGCGAATATGCGCATGCGAAGCCGGATTTTCTCGTCCACCGGCCCGGTGACATGGACCACAATCTCGCGTGTGTTGAGGTGAAGCCCTGTATTCGGCCGGTAGGGGAATTCCGAGAAGATCTTAAGAAGCTCACCTGGTTCTGTCGCAACGCTCAATATTATCGTGGAATCTTTCTCGTCTATGGAGTGGAGGAACACGAGACGCAGGATCTCAACTTGCTGAGGGCAAAGCTTCGCACGGCTGCGGAGGATCATCAAATCGCCCTTGGACGTATCTGCGTGATGCACCATGCGCGTGCAGGACATATGGCGACAAGGGTGGCTTTATGAACAATGAGTACACTGGAAGCAAAGTCGATCAAGCCCTGCAGTCCGCTTTCGCAGAGGAGATGCACCGCATCTATCAACGTGCCCTCTCGGAGGCTGGCTATAAAGCGACACGTTTCCTTCATATGCTCCACGAGTATGGCGGCCTCCAGACCGCCCGAATGCTGATCCATGCCTCGACTGTCTCAGAGGGCTACACGGCCCTGTGGGAACGTGGGCGTCTCGATCTCACTGTCGAAGCCTTGATCCACGACAACAGTCGTTGGCATCCACTCTTCACAACAGACGAACTGGTGACTTGCGAACGCAGACTGTCGGCGTATGAATACTTCAAACGGCGTTAATCCGTTCTTCGCCTACATATCGGTAAAATGAGTACCTGACGACGCGGAATGACAGACGCATATGGGTCACACTGATCCGTGATCCCGCGTGGTCACGGACATTTTCCTTGCCTCTTCTGCGCGCTCTCTTTAATGCATGATAAAGGACGTTATCGGGCGCTACCCCTACCCTTTTGCCCCTCGTAAATAGGCGTAAAGCGTCGGCTTGGAAATCTTAAGCGCCGTGCAAATCTCATCGATCCCGCGCGTTTTCTGGTTGTAAAGTTCAATGGCAAGCTCACGCTCCTTCGCGCTGAGCTTCTTGGGTCGTCCGCCCTTTCTTCCCCTCGCCCTGGCCGCTTCCAGCCCTGCCCGTGTTCGCTCCCGGATGAGGTTCCGCTCAAACTCCGCAAGGGCTCCGAACATATGAAATATCACTACTGTCCAAATTAGCGAGGGATGGAGCATCTGGACAGGCTAACTCACTGATTCTATTCTGTTGACCTTGGCGGAGGAAAACAGGTTGTCGTTTGCACTCAGATGCTGTCCAAATTG
>Ga0181532_10000283_pt1 | contig 54089 bp, 39 predicted proteins | sample PEATcosm2014_Bin_33_FD_119768 | JGI IMG/M metagenome (GOLD analysis project Ga0181532, IMG submission 119768) | Peatland microbial communities from MTU Mesocosm Facility, Houghton, MI, USA - PEATcosm2014_Bin11_30_metaG | ecosystem: Environmental > Terrestrial > Soil > Wetlands > Peat | place... | reverse complement strand
CCGGCAGCACTCAGATTGCCGGTCATACCGCTGGCGTCATCCGCGGTATCTTCCCTATGAATCTTGATCGGCAAATGCAGCGGAAACCTTTTCCCGGTACGCGCTTCGGACACGACTCCTCCTGTGCTGTCGCTCTGCGCTTCACTCGAAAGGCAGACAACCGAGCCAGAAAACCAGGCCAGAAAGCCGGGTCGGAAAAACAAGTCAGAAACCACAGAGTTCCCAGCCCAAGCCTAACGAGCAGCTATCGGGGTTATATCACGGAAAATACCGCAAAAGAAGCCCTGATTACCTAAGTAATACCGGTAGGAACTAGGTACCTGCCTCAGCCCAGCGGCGGACACCAGCTCTGTGACGGCTTGAAAACAGTGGGAAATCGTGCCCAAATTGGCTAGTACAAGGTCGGAAAGGTGCCCTGTCCTCAGCCGAGAAATCGGGGATGTCTTTATTGAAAACAAAAGATATACCGTGGAAGTCCGCCCCGCGCTTGTTGTTCAACGGCTGGATCCTGCGTAGGGACGGCCGCTCTCTGTCGTCGATGCTGAGCGCATCTCGGCGGTTGCCATTTGCTGTGAGGACGTTACCGAGTAAACTACCGCCGCATGGTTCCGGAAAACCTCTTTCAGGAAGGGAGCTTCGCCGATTGCCGGCAGTTCTCGTTCCTCAGCCGCCGTAAGCAGGACAAAATGGATTGCATTTTGCTGGATCAGCCGCTCCCGGAATTCGTTCGAAGTTCTCGGGTCGAGGAACTGCTGTAGCGCCTTCAGCTTGTCGTCAAAGTGGACTGCGTTGTCGTACCCGCAGAAGACGATGTTGTGGGTGTATTGCGGGATGTGATTTGAAATCTCGAAATCGGCAAGGACCACATCGTCGGCGTGAGAATGCCCATTCAGCCATGAATAGGCTCCCAACAATTGTGCATTGACGCGAAAGTCTCCCTGAATCACCAACACAACCACCTGCCCCACGAGCGCGATAGAGGTGAAACCGTTCACCACCAGCACTATGACAATGGCCGTACTCGCCCAACGCCGATTTCTGCTCCACTGGGCAATTGGTTCGGCTAACCCGACCAGCGCGAGCATGACCATCGGGATGAGAATGTTGGTTGCAAACTGAAAAGAAAAGTGGAGCAACCGGTGCGAGTATGCAAATAGAACTACTGTAAGCAGACAACACAGCATGAGGCGTCCGGCTTCGCCGAGTCCCCCGCGTCGTAGTCTCCACGCCGAAAACAGCAGGAAGATGAAGGTCATCCCATAACCCAATGCCAACAGCCAAATCGAGGGGGTTTGCCCTCCGGGAAGACTCCACCAGCGGAAGACGGGATGGATCTTGAAAATCCAATAGTAGTAACCAAGCAGCGGCACGCACATCGTGATCGGAAGGGCGCGCAGCGTGATTTCCCAGCGCAGGTCGCGATGCTCCCAGCACCAAGCGGCGAGAAATACTCCTGTGGACGCCATCAGGAAGAGCATGTCATAGGGGCGGCACAATCCAGCCACCAGGTAGCACAAACCTGCCTCGATGGAGTGGCGTGCGCAGCGGCTGCGCTCTGCGCGTAAGAAAAGACAGAGCCCCAGAACAACGAACGACTCGGAGATCAGGAAATGCGGCAGTTTCAATGCCCAGTAGAAAGGGAAGAAAACGGGATTGGAAATATCGAAGAAATATGAGGAATCGATGGGGATTCGAAGCAGGTGCAAGGCCGCGACCCAGCCGAACCCTCCGCCGGCCAGGCTCGCCACCAGCGCCATGCGGCGGATGAACACGCTCTCGAACAGAAACGACGATAACCAGTAGACGGAGAAACACATCAACACGATGCATAGCAGGCGCAGAATACCCATCGCGAATCCCAGCGACACATGCAATAAAGATGAAAGTTTGCCGATGACCAGCCATTCCAGATTGAAAAAACTTGCGGCGTGGGGCTCGGGCGTCATGGGATTGCGGAAGAGCCACTTGCCGGATGCTGCCTGGTTGGCATATGCCAGATAGTTACCCGGATCAAAAGAGTGAATCAGCACGTCCGTGAATACCGTGTTCGGAAAGGACACGAGGTGGCCGGCCGCATAAGGCAGAGAGGTCACGATACAAAGAGCGAGTGTAATAAAAATGAGAAATTTTATTTCTGAACGTGCGATGACACCGGTCTGAGGGCTCCTTGGAGGCACCGCTCCTGCCATGCCGAGAGTTGCTTCGGAAAATCCCGACCTGAGGTTGGCAGCTGCAGGTACCGTCATTTTGTGAACTGGAATGTCCTCTTTGACTTGGAAAATGTGGATTATACCTGAGGTTGTTAGCGGGGACTACTTGGGTAGGTACGTAGTCAACACCAAGTCGTCGCTGTTCCGTCGGCCTTCTTGCTGGCCTTCCAGTCTCAGAAATGAGGTAAGTCTCTGGTCATCGAAAGTGTGATGTCGAATGCTATCGATGACGATGATCCTTCGAAACTGCTGAAAAAAACGGTTCACGGCTAAGTCATGCCGCTCGACTTGTTCCAGCAATGGAATCAAGTCGGCTCGAATGGCACGAACTCCTTCCATTCGGTCTTCGGATGAAGCTGTCGATGCTTCAGCCCAATATCCCAGGCGGTACATCAGTGATGAAGATTCCGGGCCACTGAGGGCCCGTTCAATAGAGACGCTGTCTTTGCCACTCAAATAAAGGTAAAGAGCTTGACGAAAGCGGTGGATTTCCCGGTCTTGCTGCGGCGTAAGCATCATCTGCGCATCAGTGCAAAAGAGAACCGGTGGTTGCGACAGCAAAACTGTCCAACCGCACAGATCGTCCCCGTTTTCTGCACGAGCGATGACTAGGTCGCCATCTTTCAGGTTCCACGTTGGTTGTAGACGACTAAGTTCCACTATCTCACGGTTACTAGGCAGATAGGCTCTATAAGTCGCTGCGGTCAGTAATAGGCCGTTTAGCAAAACGATTACCGCGACGCCCCAAAGAGTGACGTCGGCCAACCTGAACTTAGGTTGTCTAGAGGCCAACACAGAAGCCGCAAGGAAGGTAACGAGGGTTGCCACTGTGGTATGCAGGAAGTAGGCAGAGTGGTGCGATAACAGGATCTTGGTTGGAGAGATGACAGCGTCGCCCAGCATGAGCGCGGCATCAGTTGCCGCCAGCCCTACCAGCGCTCCCTTTACGGTTGGAGGGAGAGCTTTGGTGCAAGCAGTAGCGATTGTCAGAATAACCAATAGCAGCCAACCTCCGCCGACCAGATGCGGCAGCAGGTTTGGCTGGAAATGAAATATGGAGGAGTGTTTTCCGTAAAGGTCCAGCGAACCTCGCAAAAGAAATGCAGCGTCCAAGACGGCACAACCAATGCCATATAAAAGCGGAACGCAAATCTCACGGCGCTGGAAACCGGCAAAGGTCTGCCACATAACACTGACAGCGGTGATTCCCGCCATCATCAGAGTGGCGTAAGGGAAGATTGCCAAGGCCAGCAACTGCAGCGCTCCCAAGGCGATCCATAGGATGAGATTTCGCCGGCGCAGCGCTTCCATCTGCAGTCCCAGATACGCCAATATGCAGGTGCTCGGAATCAGGGGTATGAAGCAGCGCATGAATGGAAGATCGATGCTTTGAAACCCGGAAAGTGAAGGCAGATGAAGCCACGCGATAAGCAAGGTCTTCAATACTCCGAAGTTGAAAAGCATCATAAGTCCCAGGCCCGCAACCAGAAGAGCTGGCGGCGTTACTGGCAAGAAGCGTTGGAACACCCACAGGGTTACAACGCAAAGCAGCGTCCAGCAGAGGAGATTCCAGATGAACAGAGCAAACCAGGTGTGGTCGCCAAGTAGTCGATTGAAGTGAGAGAACAGTTTTGCTGCGAAGCCGAAGGTGAGGAATCCGGTGGCATTGCTGGGCAACGGGACGTGATAATACGGATTCAAAACCTGGTTCCCACCGATGGTTTTGATAGCGGCCAAATTCAGATACAAGCTGAGGTCTGGGGAGAAGATGGGGGGCAAAACAGTTGATCCCAATTCTGCCCCGGCCCTAAGGGAAGGATAGGAGTAAACAGCGAGAACAAGCACAATGGCAACAAGACAGCACGCGGCTGCTCGTCCTCTTGAAGCAATCGGCATGAGCGGTAATCCTAACAGAACAGTTGATCACGCGGCCTTCGATTGCCACCCATGGCCGCGTTACTAGCCACCTTCGTTCATGTTAAACTGTCGCGTAATCCAGCCCCCGGGCCGGGGCTGATGCTCGTGCAGAACACCGACAGACAACTTCTCCAACCCCGCGAGTATCCGAAGCTCCTGTCAATCGTTGTCCCCATGTACAACGAGGAGTCGGTCGTTGCCAGTCTTCGTTCGGCGTTGACCCAATTCATGTCGGAACTGCGGGAAGAAGCGGAAGTCATCCTCGTAAATGATGGCAGCAAAGACTCCACCTTGGGTCAGATCGTGGAGTGGGCGCACGAAGATCCCCGGGTCAGAGTGATCAATCTGTCGCGTAACTTCGGACATCAGAACGCTGCAACTGCCGGATTGGATTTTGCGCGTGGCGAGGCCGTCGTTCTGGTGGATGCTGATCTGCAGGATCCGCTGGTAGCGGTTCACGAAATGATCGCGCGTTACTGCGAAGGTTACGAGGTTGTCTATGGCCAACGGGTTTTCAGGGCTGGGGAAACCTGGTTCAAGCGAGCGACTGCCTGGATCTTCTATCGCGTCATGCGCAGCCTGGTCTACAAAGATCTGCCAGTCGATTCCGGAGATTTTCGCCTGATCTCGAGTAACTGTCTGGCCGGCCTACGCCAGCTTCGAGAGACCCATAGATTCTTGCGAGGTATGGTGGCATGGGTTGGCTATCCTCAGATCGGAGTGAAGTATGAACGAGCGGCGCGAGTCGCGGGCGAGACCAAATATCCTCTTCGCAGAATGGTGTCGTTTGCGTGGACAGCGGCCACTTCCTTCTCGGCTTTGCCGCTGCGGGCCAGCATCTTACTTGGCGGTGTTGCCACTCTAATCGGGGTCGAGGAAGCCGTGCGGGCGATGTTAGCGCATGTGCTGCATTGGTATGCCGTGCCGGGATGGTCATCCGTCATCGTGTTGGTTAGTCTTCTTGGCGGCGCCACGCTGATGAGCATAGGAATTACTGGAGAGTACATAGCGAAGATTTACGAACAGTCGAAGGGACGACCGCTCTATCTGGTGGCTCGCACTGTTAATGTCGACCTGGGGGGTGGCGGCGGCGACTCCGCGTCAACTAGTGGAGAAACTTGTCCGCCGAAACACTCAATCGAGAGTACTCTTCCCCGGTAGTTGGGACTCGTCCCTGCGCGTTTCATCTGGAGACGGACTGTCATGAGTCACGCCGAGTTTGATGAGTATGCATCTTCTTACGAGAAACTACTCCAGGATCCTCTCCGGGATTGTTTCAGTGGTGACGCTTCGCGCTTCTTCCATGAGCGCAAGCGTGATCTGATTCGCGCGTACTTCCGCCAGAGAAAGATCGACACGCATTCCATGGCCTATCTGGACTTGGGATGCGGAAAGGGGAATCTACTCTCCCTGCTACGCGACGATTTCAGCCGCCTTGCTGGCTGCGATCCCTCGCCGGATATGCTCAAAGCCATTCAGGGAGTGGAGACGCGCGTGCAGACCGATATCGACAAAATACCGTTCGGCAATGCAGAGTTCGACTTCGTAACCGCTGTCTGCGTCTACCATCACGTGCCCGTCACGGCAAGGCTGCTACTCACGCGCGATGTCAGTCGCGTTTTGAAGCCTGGGGGGACATTCGCCATCATCGAACACAACCCGTACAATCCCGCGACGCGCCTTATTGTAAGCCGCACGCGGGTGGATGCTGACGCCATCCTGTTAACTCGGCGCGAAGCTAACAGACAGATGCGCGGGGCTGGATTTTCCCCGCTGATGTCGCGGTATTTTCTATATTTTCCTGAATTCGTTTACCGCCACGCGGGGGACGAGGCTGAAAAATGGTTTGGCAAGATTCCTCTTGGAGGCCAGTACGCGGTCTTTGCCACAAAGAACGTTACGAATTCCGAATGATCAAGCTGCTCCACTTTACGCGGCCCAGCGGTTGAACCTCCGCAGGACGATCGATAGCCGCCAAATCATTATGCCGTGGTCTCCGCAATGGGTTCCACCGCCAGGTTGTGGCGGCGAACGACTTTCCGTCGCTGGGATTCGTGCAACGGCGCGGAGGCGGCTATTGCACCGAAAACATAAAACAGGGCGGCGTTTGCCGGAATCTGCAGATTGAAATCGAGGAAACTGTGGACGAGGATGCCGACACAACCGAGTCCGGCGGCCACGGTCAGCGCGCTGCTGGCAGTCTCTGTCCAATTCTTAAGCTTGCTCGCGGCCTGCCGGAAGATGAGCACCAGGAACCAGACCGCGATGGCGAACCCGGCGAGGCCGGTCTCGACCAGCAGTTGCAGATAATCGTTGTGTGCCTGGTTCACGAAGAAGTTACTGTAAAAGCTGCGAAATTCCGGATACACGGTCGGAAAGGTGCCCAGTCCCCAGCCGAGAATCGGTCTCTTGACTAACATGCGCAAGCAGTCGCGATCGATCGTGAGGCGCACCCCTCCGTTGATTTCTTCACGGGCCTCGGAGTGAACGCTGATCAGGCGTTGGGTGAGTTCATTGCCGCCTATCCAGACGAGAAAAATAATTACCACCGCCAGAAACGAGCCTAGCATCAGGGGTTGCTTCCAACCTCCTTCGCGCTTGCGAACCAGGAGCACGCCAAGTGCCACCATCTGCGCGACGAATGCCACCATGCCTCCGCGCGAACCGGAAAGAAAAATACTTGCCGCCATCAGTGCAGCGATTCCCGCCACGGCAATCTTGCGGATTCCGCTCGTGTAGTGAGTGGCGGCCAGCACCAGGGGGAAGGGCATCAGCATTTCCATCAGGCCGGCGTAATGATTGTGATTGACGTAGGGTCCATAAATCGCCCCACCCTGCTCGAGGGTAAAGACCCAGTAAAGCTTTCCATTCGGCGCCAAACCTTGCAGCAGGGCAAACGAAGCCACTACCGCCCCGTAACCGGTGAACACCATAGCCAGCAGCTCAAATTGAGAAGAGCGACGCAGAGTCTGGGTAACTACGAACACCAGCATGCCGTAGGCAGCGTAGAGCAGCAGGTGAGAGTAGGTGACATGACGGTAGGCAGTTGTTCCAAACAACCACTGCACCAGCACAAGCGCAAAAAAGGCCGCCATGGGGCGGTAGAGCGCGTGGTCGGAGAGGTTGAGTTCACGGTTAATCCACTGGCGGTATGCCCAAACACCGACCAACAGCATGGAGCACGCCTCTAGGGCAAAAATGGACCAGGGCTCGACCGCGCCAAAGGCCAGCGGTCCCAGCAGGAGCACGGCACAGGCGCCGGCCAGCAGCGCATTGTTGGTTATTGGCGGGCACGACCCTTTAGCGACAGGCGCGGGTTCAGGGGGTGTTGCCAAGGCAGAACTCACGGGTGGTCCTTGGAATTATTGGGGGGATTGTCAGGGGTATCCTCGGGAGCGAGTTCGAAATCGTCGAGCCAAAGCTTGCCGCGAATCGGGGAACCGGCCGGGAAGCGCTCGATGGCCAGCAGCAGCAGAGTGGTAGGTTGCGGGGTAGTGACTTTTGAATGGACTTCCTTCCAGAAATCGGCATCTTTGAGTGGGTCGCTGGTGTATAGCAGAGCGCCCGTGTAGGCATCGCGCAGAACGATCTGCGGGCCGCCTGCTCCCTGAAAGTCAGCCGACTTGTAGTGCGCGGAGAAATTGTAAGTGGTTGCGCCATGCACCGGAATGAGCTGTTGAATCCCGGCGTCATAGATACCCGGGCCTTCGAAGGTCAGAGAGAGCGAGCGACTACCCTGGAGGAAGTCGCTGGAATCGAGTAGTGGACGGACGCCAGTTCGATTGACGTAGGTCCAGTCGAAGCCGCCGTTGAGGATGTCGAGGCTGAAATCGCCGTTCACCACCAGATTGTCGTCGGTCGGCAGGTAAGCGGAGATACCAAGAATGTCTGCGGCCTGCTCCCAGGCAGACATGGCCGCGTCGGGACGATGGGCTCCGATGAGATAGTGCACGTAATCATACAAATAGCGGTTTTCAAATTTCACGTGCAACTGGACGAGCCGGTCCCATGTCATGATGGCGCCCTCGGTCTCCTGCTTGTCCGCCATGAATGAGAGGAAGTTAATGAGGGAATCGGCACGAGCTGGTATCACGTCCCGGAGCAGAACAGCCGGGTCAGGACGCACGCGCCAGCACTCGCGCGTGGCGGCGCCGGCCATCGGGATGTCGTTCTCGATGACGACGCGGAATTCGCGCAACGCGCGGTCGATATCGCCATCGATAAGAAAGAAATTGGCCGCTTCCCACGCGACATCGGGAGCGGTGGGCTCGGCCTGCAACGCGCGATCCAGAGCCTGGCGCTGGCCGGCGATGTCCCCGGTCACCTGATATGCGGCAGCCAGGTCGAACCAGTAGCGGGCGTCGTGCGGGTTGAGGGCAACGGCGGCTCGAAAATTCTCGATCGCGGACTGAGGATCACTGGCGACAAATGCAAAGTAGCGCCCGAGCCGATGGCGGTAGTCGGCGTTTCCCGGCGAGAGCCACACCGCGCGCTTCAGCTTCGGCAATTCCGAACGCGAAGCGAAGACGCTGGCGGCGAACTGTGCGCCCGTGAGCAAAAGATAGACACAGGCGACAAAGGTCAGACCCGCAGCGAACTGCCAACGTCGCCGGTTTGAAAGTGGAACGGCCATGGGTGCGCGCTTTTTCCTCCACCACCTCAAACTGCCTTAGGTTCCGCCCCGTTCCCAGTGTCGACGAGTTCTTCCTGATAGTAATGACTGTATTTCCCCTGATACTCATAATAATAGTAATAATCGGGGGAAGTGAGGTCGACGGCGTTCAGGAGTACACCGGCGACGTGAGCATTAACCTGCGTCAATATGTCGCGGGCGCGGCGCAGAGCCTGCTTTGTGGTTTGGCCGGAACGAATCACCAGGATGGTGGCGTCGGCGCGGGGTGAGAGCACGACCGCGTCGGTGACGGAAAGTGTTGGGGGAGTGTCGATCACGATGTGGTCGAATTGAGGGCGCAACTCCGCAAGCAGGTCCCGCATGTTGGACGAGGCGAGTAATTCGGCAGGATTCGGTGGCGGTGTACCCGCGGGCATAATGAAAAGATTGGGCAGGATGGGAGAAGTCGTAATGGTTTGCTGAATGGTCGCACTTCCGGTGAGTACGTTGCTAAGACCGCTGCGCGGACCCATGCCCAAGGTCTTGTGGACACTGGGGCGCCGCAAATCGGCATCCACGAGTAGAACACGGACTCCCTTTTGCGCGAGCACGATGGCGGTGTTGATGCTGGTCGTGGTCTTGCCTTCCTGCGGACGCGCGCTGGTCACCATGATGACTTTAGGCGGCGCGCCGAGGTTGGAAAGCAGAAGCGAAGTCCGCAGCGCGCGATACGATTCCGCCATCTGCGACTGGGGGCGAACCTGGGTCACGGTTTCTACAACTTCCTTCGAGGCAGCAGTCAGGGCCAGGCGCTTGCCGTGTGGTCCACGGGTGCCTGACTTGGAGCTGAGTGGGATCATCCCGAGAGAGGCAAGGCCGGAGATCGCTTGTGCCTGTTCGGGAGTACGGACGGTGTTGTCCATATTCTCGAGCAGGAAGGCCAAGCCGACGCCGGTGATGACACCCAGCACCAGCGCGAATGACAGGTTGCGCGGAATGTTGGGTTCGCTGGGATAGGTGGGAACGCGGGCCGCGTCAATGATGCGAAAGTTATTCGAGCGCAAACCCGCGGTAACCTCCGCTTCTTTCATCTTTTCCAGTAAACCCTCGTAGAGGGTTCGGTTGCTGTCCAGATCGCGCTTGAGGATGCTGTACTCGATAGCGCTCTCGTTGAGGCGGTTCGCCTCCTGTTTTTGCTTATCAAAGGAGCTGCGCAACATCTCTTCGCGCTGCAAAGCGGCCAGGTACTGTTCCTTGAGGTGATCAACGGCCTTGTCCGTTTCGGTTTGAAACTGGCGGTCAATTTCCTTCAGCTGGTTGTTGAGCTGAGCTATTTTCGGATACGAGGGACCGAACTGGGTGCTGAGGTCGGCAATCTGGATTCTGAGGCTAGCCTGCTGCTCGCGCAACTTGTCTAGAAGCGTGCCTGCGGGATCGGAAACGATGGCTGCGGCGATCGCCACCGCATCATTCGACTGGGTCTGGCGATAGACGGCTTCTTTCTGCATGCGGTCAGATTCGGCCAGCGTCATTTCCTTGTTAAGTTCGTCGAGCTTTTCGGTGATGATGTTCGTCTTTTCGTCGGTCCCGAGAATCTCGTGCTCCTTCTGGTAGCGCACGAGCTTCTCCTGGGAGGTTTCCACTTTCATCTGCAGGTCGACAAGCTGTTTGGAGAGCCAGTCGGAAGCCTGCATGGTGGATTCGAACTTGGTTTGGTAGTTCTGCTCGACATAGGTTGCCGCGAGAGTGTTTACGGCGGTGGCGGCGAGCTGAGGATCGGTGCTGGTGAAATGAATCTCCATGATCCGAGTGTTGGGAATAAGAGCGACGTGGAGCCTACCATGAAAGCTTGACAGCAGAGCCGAGGCGCGGTTCGAATCGGTCTGCAGCGGATCGGCGACCAGGCTGGCTTGCTTTTGGTCGGAATGGCCGCCGAACTCGGAACGCTTATCCAGATTCAGCTTGCGGATCACTTGCAGCGCCAGCAGATCGCTTTGCAGGATGCGGACTTCGGTATCCAGATCGCTCTGCTCGTAGACGTAGTCAGTGTCGGGTGTCGAGTCCTTGAAGGAAATGAGGTTGGAATCAGCCTTGTTGACGGCGATGCGGCCTACCGCTTCGTATATGGGGGTCTGGCGCAAGCTGGCAACGGCGACGGCCATGAAGATGCCGACCACAACCGCGATCACCATATACTTGCGCTTGATAAGAACGCGCATGTATTCGCGCAGCATCGATTCCTGCGGCGGTAACGCGTTGTAAAGCGCGGAACTGATTGGCCTTAGGAATTCCGCCGGTTCGCCGGGTTGGAGCCCCCGCAATCCGTCGGTACCATGCGGACTGTCAGTTCGTGGATCGTTGCTTCGTGGAACCAGGGGTCCCGATGACATCGTTATTCCTTACTCCTTAAGCCGCCACAATTTCGATGTGACGGCGCGCCGCATCCGACACACAGCTTTCCGCTCCAGCTGGACCTTGACCTACAGCAAGCCAGACACGAAAGAGCGGGCTGTAACGAGGAATTTGCCTGATTTTAGCATCTTGAGGAGAGAGAACCAGCCAAAAATTGCAGTTATTGTTGCTCCTTACGGATAGTGGTGCCGAAATCAAACGGCTGCGCTACGGTCTTGCGCAATCTTTTGCGCTTCAACTCGACCTTAGGTAGTATGATTTTTTCATTCCGGTGACTCCTTTCAGTGCCAATCTCTGCCTTAGAAACCAAGCGGACCACGAAATGGACAAGTGAGCCGACCTTAGGTGAACTGCTTCTATTGGTGGTCGTTGGAGGCGTGTTCTTCAGCGCCACGTTGATTGCTCTCAGCGGCGGGCATAGTCGAGTGCTCAATTTCGGGGACAATCGCGCGTACCTGGAAGTTGCAACCGCAATCCAGCACTGGGACTTTCGCGGAGTCGACGCGCAGCAGTTCATGGGCTACCCATATGCGGTTGCCGTCCTCTCGCTCGCTTTGCATATTCCCCTAGCCTCCAGTCTCTGGATTGTGGCGGGAGTGGCGTCCGTTGTCAGTACGATCCTGGTAGCCCGTCTGTTCGGTACCTGGGTAGGCGCCTATTTCGCGTTCTCAAATTTCACCTGGTTGCAACTTTCGTTTCTGGGTGGTTCCGAACCTCTGGCGGTCGCTCTCGGTATGGGGGCTTTCTGGAGTTTCCGGCGAGGGCACACCCTGCTTGCTGCTCTGCTCGGATCGCTGGCGACCACAGTTCGGCCACTGATGTTCTTTGTACTCGTGGGCATAGGTATCGCTTTGCTTTGTCAGAAACACTACGCCAAACTCGCCCCGGCCACGGCTTTGGGGTTAGCGATCGGCCTGTTGTACCTGTGGCCGCTGGCGCACTATTTCGGAGACCCGTTGCTCACGGTGCACAGCTATACGTCCCGCGATTACGGTGCTGCTAACCTGGCTGGACCCCACGGCCACCTGTTCGGTTGGCCGTTTCATGGCATTATCGTCGGCACCATGTTGTACCCGGCACCGTGGACCAATCTGATACTGACCTTCTCGTGGATCGTGCTGGTAAGCGCAGGGGGAGTGGCGATGTTCCGACGAGATCTGCGCGAGTACTGGCGCGGCAATCCGGCTGAGGCGATCTTCTGCGGGTTATACCTGCTGGCAATTTTCTGCTATGACTATTTGGCGTGGGCACGCGGCAACTTTATGCGGCTTTCGATTCCGGTGCTTCCTTTCGTGTTTTTTGTGCTGTTGCGCTGGCTGCCGAAAGATCGCCGAGTGCTTTGGTGTCTCAGTGGACTTGGGCCAACGCTGGCCGCTTGTTCCGCGATGGGGATTAGAAACCTTTCTTTGTTGCGGTAGGGAATCACCCGATTTCCCTCCCTGTTGCTCAGCTATACTATCGAGCACGAGAATTTATCCGAAAAAAGAAGTCTCTTCTGGCAGGGTGTCGGGAAGCTGACTTTCAAGGCCCAGCCCCTGAAGGGGCGTGTGGTTTCGAGGAATTTGCGGTATCGCTAAAGCGATAACCTGATACGAAACCTCAGCGTTTCTGTGCGCTTATGGATGATCGTATGACTCGAGAGAAGGGTTCTAAGGAACAAGCTAATGATCAATTGGTCACAGGCATCGATACTGGTAACGGGTGGAACGGGATCGTTCGGGAAGAAATTTGTTGAGATCATGCTGCGCGACTACCAGCCGCAAAGGCTGGTCGTTTTCAGCCGGGACGAACTGAAGCAGCATGAGATGAGGACGTCGGGGTTCGATCATCCCAGTCTTCGTTATTTCATTGGAGATGTTCGGGATGTGGATCGACTGGAGCGTGCTCTCGCAGGCGTGAGCGTGGTGGTGCACGCGGCGGCATTGAAGCAGGTGCCGGCTTGCGAGTACAACCCGTTCGAAGCGATCCAGACCAACATCATGGGCGGGCGCAACGTGATCGACGCGGCTCTCGATCAAGGGGTGCACCGCATTGTGGCGCTGAGCACCGACAAGGCGGTGAATCCGATCAATCTGTACGGGGCGACCAAGCTGTGCGCGGAGAAAGTGTTTGTGCAGGCCAATGCGTATGCGGGGGTAAAGAACACGCGGTTCTGTTGTGCGCGTTACGGGAACGTGGTGGGCAGCCGCGGGAGCGTGATTCCGGTTTTTATGGAACAGCGGCGGCGCGGGAAGATCACGATCACCGATCCGCGAATGACGCGATTTTGGCTGACGCTGGAGCAGGGCGTGAAGTTTGTGATCCGGTGCCTGGAGCAGATGCACGGCGGAGAGATTTTTGTTCCCAAAATTCCGAGCATGCGACTGGTGGACCTGGCGGAGACGGTTGCCCCGGGATGCCAGGTGGAATACATCGGGATTCGTCCGGGAGAAAAGTTGCATGAGGTGCTGGTGTCTGAAGACGAGTCGCGGCAGACGCTTGAGACCGAAGAAATGTACGTGATACAGCCGTCGCATCCGTGGTGGAAATCGGAAAACTGGGTGAATGCCAAGCCGCTTCCGGAAGGCTTCCGCTATTCCAGCGACACGAACGAACGCTGGCTGACGCGACGGGAACTGGAAGAATTGGTGTCGCCTGAAACCAGCGCTGCGGAGGCGGTTCAGACCTCCGCGTGACATGGTTGCCTTACCCACAAAGCTGGAAACACTCGCCATCCACGGGGGAACGCCGGTGCGCGGAAAATTGTTGCCCTACGGGCGGCAAAGCCTGGATGAGGGAGATATCCAGGCGGTGGTTGAGGTTTTGAAGTCGGACTGGCTGACCACGGGACCAAAAGTCGGCGAGTTCGAAGAGCGGTTTGCAGCGTGGATCGGTGCGCGACACGCGGTTAGCTTCAGTTCGGGTACAGCCGCGTTGCACGGCGCGGCGTTTGCCGCCGGCCTGGGCCCGGGGGATGAAGCGATCACCACCCCGATGACTTTCTGCGCCACCGCCAATTGCATTTTGTATCAAGGCGCCCTGCCGGTGTTTGCCGACGTCTCGCCGGATACGCTGAACCTCGATCCCGGCGAAGTTTCCAAGAAAATGTCTTCGCGGGTGAAGGCCGTCATCGCGGTCGATTATGCGGGGCATCCTGCCGCACTGGATGAGTTGGCCGAACTGGCTAAGACGCAAGGCCGTCGAACTCTTCTGATTGAAGACGCCTGTCATGCGCTGGGCGCGGAGTTCCAGGGGAAACGAGTCGGCGGCATTGCCGACATGACCGTGTTCAGCTTTCATCCGGTGAAGCACTTGACGACTGGGGAAGGCGGTATGGTGGCGACCAACGATGCGCGGCTGGCGAAGACGCTGCGGTGCTTTCGCAATCACGGCATCAGCAGCGAAGCGCGCGAACGGCAGGAAGCAGGGCAGTGGTTCTACGAGATGGTGCTGCTGGGCTTCAATTACAGGTTGACAGATATCGCGTGCGCGCTGGGACTGTCACAATTGGAAAGGCTGACGGAGAACCTGGCGCGACGCCGGGAAATTGCGGCGCAGTACGCGGCGGCATTCCGGGATTTACCGGAGATTGCCATTCCTTCGGTGCGCGAGGGTGTGGTTCCGGCGTGGCACTTATATCCGGTGCGGCTGAAATTGGAAATGCTGGGGGCGGGGCGAGGCGAGATATTTCGAGCGCTGCGAGCGGAGAATATCGGCGTGAATGTTCACTACATTCCGGTGCATCGACACCCGTACTATCGGGAGCGCTGGCGGACCGAGGCGGGCTATCCGGTTGCGGAAGACGCGTATGAGCGGCTGATCAGCCTGCCCATGTTCCACTCCATGTCGGCGGAGGATGTGGAGGACGTGATCCACGCGGTGGGTAAAGTTGTGACCCACTTCAGTCGGAAACATGAAGGGAAAGGCGAGCGCTCGGGTTCGCGCGAGACCAGTTCACTCAAGACAAATTTACTCAGGACCAGGCGATCGAAATAAGTTATGTCCAAGATTTCCGAATGGGTGGGATATCGGGCTCTGGTCGTCGGTTGCGGCTCCATCGGCCGGCGGCACGCGAGGAATCTGAAGTCGCTTGGGGTGCAGCAACTGGGCCTCTGCGACACCAGTCCCGAAGCGCTGGAGCAATGCCGGAATGAACTGCACGGGGAAGTGTTCGGCGACTATGGCGAGGCGCTGAAGAAGTTTGGGCCGGATGTTGTTCTGATCTGTACACCGCCCGTGTACCACGTGGAGGAGGCGCTGGCGGCGCTGCATGCTCGAGCCCACGTTTTTATCGAGAAGCCTCTTTCGCATGAATCGAGTGGAATCCAGGCGCTGATCGCCGAGGCGCGCCGCCGCGACCGGAACGTTCAGATCGGCTACAACATGCGGTTCCATCCCGGATTGCAGATATTGAAGGAAATTATCGATTCGGGGAAGATCGGGCGCGTGTTGTGGCTTAGCGCGGAGGCAGGACAATACCTTCCTGACTGGCGACCGTGGCAGCACTATCGCGAGAGCTACAGCGCGCGCCAGGAACTGGGCGGAGGCATCATCCTCGACGGTTCTCACGAACTGGATTACATTTGCTGGCTCCTGGGACGGCCCACGGAAGTGACTTGCCGGGCCGAGCACCTCAGCAGTCTGGACGTGGACGTTGAGGATTCGGCGTGGATCTACCTGAGTTTTCCGGAGCGGCGGCGGGCGGAACTGCATCTGGATTTTGTGCAACGGGCGTATGCGCGCACGTGCAAGGTTGTGGGCGAGACGGGGACGGCGGTTTGGGATTTCAGCATTCAGGAAGTGCGCTGGTTTTCCGCCGGGCAGACAGGTTGGAAAAGTATCCCGTACGTATTTGAAGTCAACGACATGTATGTAGCGGAGATAGCCCACTTCCTGGAGTCTCTGGGGAGCAGAACCGGGCCCATGGTCGATCTTGAGCAAGGGCGAGATGTTATCCGGGTGGTGGAAGCGGCCAAGAAGTCGTCGGCGGAGGGCAGGCCGCAGACGCTGAGTTGGACGAGCGAACCGGGCGAGGGGCCGCTGGTGGCGATCATCCAGGCGCGAATGGGGTCGAGCCGGTTACCGGGCAAGAGCCTGGCGGAGATCGAGAAGCGGCCGATGTTGTGGCACGTGATTCAACGCGTGAAACGTGCGAGCCTGGTGGACCGGGTGGTGGTGGCGACATCCACCGCTCCGGCGGACGACGCCATAGAAAAGATGTGCCGTGAGAACGACGTCCCGTGTTATCGGGGTAGCGAACACGATGTGCTGGATCGTTTCTACCACGCGGCGCGCGCGGAGAAGGCGTCGCAGGTGGTGCGCATCACGGCCGATTGTCCGTTGATTGATCCGGAGGTGATTGATCGGGTGGTGCGGCGTTTTCAGCGCGGCGACCTCGATTACGCCTCGAATGCCATGGTGCGGAGCTATCCGGATGGGCTGGATACGGAGATATTTTCGTTTTCCGCGCTGGAAAGAGCGTGGCACGAGGCGAGTAAGACTTCGGAACGTGAGCACGTGACGCCCTACCTGCGTTCGGAAAAGTTTCGAACGGCCAACGTGGAGAACGGTTCGACGTCTTTGTATCAGCACTATCGCTGGACGGTGGACGAGGCGGCGGACCTGGAGTTCATCCGGGCGGTGTACAAGGCGTTTCGCGGAAGGGAAAGTTTCGGGATGAAGGACGTTTTCGAGTTGATCGAGAAAACTCCGGGGCTGGAAAAGATGAACTCGGAAATTGTGTCCAACCGCGGCTACTATAAGAGCCTGTTCGAGGAAGCGCACGCGGAGGCGGCGCCGCCGCGGCCGATTGAAAAATCGAAAGCCTGGCTGGAACGGGCGAGCAAGGTGATTCCGGGCGCCTCGCAGACTTTCAGCAAGGGAGCGGACCAGCACGTTCGCGGAGTGGCACCGGTGTTCCTGGCGAAAGGCAAAGGTTGCCGGGTTTGGGATGTGGATGGGAATGAATATATCGACTACATCCAGGGACTTCTGCCGAACATTCTCGGCTACGCGCATGAAGAAGTAAATGCCGCAGTGGCGGCGCAATTGGCGCAAGGACACAGCTTTTCTTTACCGCACCCGGTGGAAGTTGAACTGGCGGAGCGCCTGACCCGGCTAATCCCGTGTGCGGAGAAAGTGCGCTTCGGTAAGAACGGGTCGGACGCGACGTCAGGAGCGGTCCGGGGTGCGCGCGCCCTCACCGGGCGCGAGCGAATCGCGTGCTGCGGTTACCACGGATGGCAGGATTGGTACATTGGCAGTACGACGCGAAACGCGGGCGTTCCAGAAGCGGTGCGAGCCTTGACGCATCCGTTCCTGTACAACGATCTGGAATCACTGCGGAAACTTTTGCGAAAACACAGTGGCGAGTTTGCCGCGGTGATCATGGAACCGGTGAATTTCTGGTCGCCAGCGGCGGGCTTTCTGGAAGGGGTTAGAGACCTGGCGCATGAGCACGGAGCGCTACTCATTTTCGACGAGATCTGCAGTGGCTTTCACTTTGGGTTGGGGGGAGCGCAGAAGAGGTTTGGTGTGACTCCCGACCTGGCGTGCTTTGGCAAAGCGATGGGCAACGGATTCCCGATTGCGTGCGTGGTGGGAAGAGCGGACGTAATGGAGGTGTTTGAGGATATTTTTTTCAGCTTCACCTTCGGAGGCGAAGTGGCGTCGATGGCGGCGGCCACGAAAGTGCTGGATGTGCTGGAAAACACCGACGCGCTGGCCCGCATGGATGCGAACGGGCGCGTGCTGCAGGAGGGATTGAACGCGCTGGCAAAAGAGGCGGGATTGCAGGATCGCATCAAATGCATCGGCTATCCATTCTGGTCGTTGATCAAGTTCCTCGAAGCCGACGGCAAAGACAGTTTCATGGTACGAAGTCTGTTTGCGCAAGAATGCGTTAAGCGCGGAGTGCTGCTGCTGGCAACTCACAACATGACCGCGGCGCATGAACCGCTCGACATTGAACAGACTCTTAAGGTCTATGCTGAAGTTTGCAAGACGATGGCGAACTGGTTGGGCCATCCGCATCCGGAAGCGCACCTCGAGGGCGAGATGATTCAACCCGTGTTTAAAGTGCGCTGAAGCGATTGAAGAAGCGAGGTCTTTTAATGTCCGACCGTTCGGAGACTGGAAGTTCTCCCGAGACAAATTTCCCCGAAACGAGTTTTCCTGTAACCAGAGAAAGCGAAACTTGGCGAGGAGAATTCGGGGCGCAATACAGTGATCGGAACCTGCTTAACCCGCCCGAACTGGACAACATGTACCAGGGCAAATACGGTGTTACACGAAGCGCCCTTAACCACAGTTTCCTGGCGGATATCCCAAGGTCGGCATCGATCCTCGAAGTAGGGTGCAATCTGGGAAACCAATTGATGCTGCTTAAACATATGGGATTCGAGGATCTCAGCGGAATCGAGATTAACGGAGAGATCGCCGAGAGGGCTCGGGTTCGGGTCCCGTGGGCTCGGGTGATGGAAGGCTCTGCTTTCAAGATCCCATTTCGTGACGCGAGCTTCGACTTGGTTTTCACTGCGGGACTTTTAATCCATATCGCTCCGAAGGATCTTCCCACTGCGATGAGTGAAATCCATCGTTGCGCAAAAGGCTGGATTTGGGGATTCGAATATTACGCGCCGCAGATGACTGAAGTCCTGTATCGCGGTCACTCCGGACTTCTCTGGAAGTGCGATTTCGCGCGCCTCTATACCGGGAGCTTCCCCGATCTCGAATTAGTTCTGGAGCGGAGACTGAAATATCTGGAAAGCGACAATATGGACTCGATGTTCCTCTTGCGCAAGAAAACGTAATAGGGAAATAAGATGTCGTCCACTTGTAGCGGAGAGTCGTTTCCGGCGCAGTGCATGAGTAGAGAACAATAACCTGGAGAATAACGAGGGCAGATGAGACGGGGCGTTCTTTTGTTTCGTGCAGATGCCACCGTCGCGTCGGGTACGGGGCACGTGATGCGCTGTTTGGCGCTGGCGCAAGCATGGCACGATGCAGGAGGGCACGCTGTTTTCACGATGGCCGACGCCACGCCGGCGGTGGAAGAACGGCTGCGAAGCGAGGGGTTCGAGGTTAGACGACTGGTGGTTCGGGTGGGGAGCGTGGCCGATGCGGAAAAAACCGCGAAACTGGCGCATGAACACAATGCCTGGTGGGCGGTGGTCGATGGCTATGGATTTGGTGCGGAATACCAGGCGAGCCTGAAAAGCCGTGGCCTCAAAGTATTATTCATCGACGACAACGGCCACGCTGGACACTACTCAGCAGATCTCGTGCTGAATCAGAACGTCTATGCCGAAGAAGCGCTGTATCGAAGTCGCGAACTCTCGACCAAGCTGCTGCTCGGGCCGCGCTTCGCCATGTTACGACGTGAGTTTGCCGCGTGGCGGGAGTGGAGGAGGGAGAACCCTGCGATCGTGCGGAAGCTACTGGTCACCATGGGAGGGAGCGACCCGGACAACATTACTGAGCAAGTTCTGCACGTGATTCTGGCGAAATGCGAACTGGAAGTAACCGTGGTTGTGGGTGGCAGCAATCCTCACCGGCGCAAACTGCGGACGCTGGCAGAAAAACATTGCGGGACGGTTCATCTGGTCGAGAACGCGAGTAACATGCCACAACTGATCGCTGATGCGGACGTCGCGGTTGCGGGCGCCGGTACGACGAGCCTGGAAATGTGCTTTCTTGGGTTGCCGGCGGTGTTGATCGTCCTGGCGGATAACCAGCGCACAGTCGCGGAAGAGTTGGGTCGCCGGGGGGTAGCCATCCATTTGGCGGAGGGCGCGACAACAAGTGCGCTTGCGGAACACCTGGCTAGCTTGCTTGCGTCGCCGGACAGGCGGAACGCCATGTCGGAGATGGGAAGGAAGTTGGTGGACGGCCGGGGCGCAGAGCGGGTGGCGGCGAAACTGAGTGACGAAACTGTGACGACAAACGACAGCGGAGGGGAGGCGGAATGAGTAGTGTGAAACAGGTCGACAGCGTTCGCGCCTATTGGAACAGCCGTGCTGGGTTGGGGAGATGGGCGGGGACCCGAGACCTAATCGCGAAGGAACTCGAACTCAAGACGCTCGCCGAGTTTGTGCGACCCGGCATGAAGGTGCTCGACGCGGGTTGCGGAAACGGAGTTGCCGCGATCGAACTCGCGCGGCGCTTTGAGGTCGATATCACGGCCATCGACTATGCCGCCGAGATGGTCGGGGCGGCCTCGCAAACAGCCGCCATGGAGCCTCTGGTCGGCACCATACAGTTTAGAGAAGGCGATGTGACGCACCTCAGCGATCTGGCCCGCGATCTGCCCCGAGACTTCGACCTCATCTATACGGAGAGGGTGATTATCAATTTGCCGGACTGGGAAACTCAGAAGAAAGCCATCGCAGAATTGACCGGTCTGCTCCGTGTAGGTGGTGTATACGCAATGTTGGAAAATAGTCAGGATGGACTGGACAAGATAAACGCGCTGCGGGAGCAAGTTGGTCTTCAGCCGGTGGTGGCACCGTGGCACAATCGTTATCTTAAGGACTCCGAGCTGCAGGCCCTCAGCATCCCGGGCGTTACGCTTGAAAGGGTGATCTTTCACAGTTCCACCTATTATTTTCTCAGCCGGGTGGTTAACGCGTGGCTTGCGGCACGGGAAGGAAAGGAACCGGACTACGACTCCCCGGTGAACGAACTGGCTCTGCAGCTTCCGGCCATCGGCGATCTGGGTCAGGGGAGGGTTTGGGTATGGAAACGACTGACGTCGGATTGACTCGCGTCGAAATATCGATCGGCGAATCAACGATCAGCGGCGCGGTCCGCAAACGACTTGTCGGTCTCACACATCCCGCTTACGTGATCGCCGAGGTTTCCGCCAATCACAACCAGGATTTCGCGCAGGCGGTCCGAATCATCGAAGCCGCGAAAGAGGCCGGTGCTGATGCGGTGAAGCTCCAAACCTATACTGCCGACACGATCACGATATGCAGCGACAAGGAGTATTTCAGGATCGCAGGCGGCACGCTGTGGGATGGGCGTACTCTTCACGACCTCTACCAGGAGGCATATACGCCGTGGGAGTGGCAGCCGAAACTGAAAGAGATTGCCGGCAAACTGGGGATGCACTTGTTTTCGAGTGCGTTTGACGATAGTGCCGTCGACTTCCTTGAGCAAATGGATGTTCCCGCGCACAAGGTAGCGTCGTTTGAACTGGTGGACATCGGGCTGATACAGAAAATGGCTCGCACCGGGAAGCCGCTGATTATGTCGACGGGCATGGCGAGCGCAGCCGAAATCTCGGAGGCGGTGCAGGCGGCGCGCGGGGCGGGTGCAACTCAGATTGCGCTGCTGAAGTGTACGAGCGCCTATCCGGCACCGCCCGAGGAGGCGAACCTGCTCACTATTCCGGAACTGGCGCGACGCTTCAGCTGTGTCGTGGGACTTTCCGATCACACGATGGGGATAGCAGTTCCAGTTGTTGCCGTGGCGCTCGGAGCATGCATCATTGAAAAGCATCTTTGTTTATGGCGGGCGGATGGGGGGCCGGATAGCGCGTTCTCACTCGAGCCCCAGGAATTCAAGGCGATGGTGGAGGCGGTGCGCACCGCCGAGAAGGCTCTCGGCTCGGTCCAGTTTGCCCCTGGAGCGCGCGAAGCCAACAGCCGCAAGTTTCGACGGTCGCTGTTTGTGGTCGAAGACATCAAGAAGGGTGAGTTGTTTACGAAACAGAACGTGCGTTCGATTCGTCCAGCGGATGGGTTGCACCCTCGGCACCTCAACGACGTTCTGGGAAAACGCGCTTCCTGCGATGTGGAGCGGGGAACGCCGCTCAGTTTGGCGCTGGTGGCGCACTAGAACCGATGCAGCTCGTACTTGTGCTTAACGAACCACCTCGTGCAAAATAACGCTTGCTTTGGGAGCCGCCCTGGTTTTGAAGAATTCTGACGTATCTTCAGGAGTTCACGATACTGCCACAGACTCGCGAGAGCAGAGGCGAATCACGCTGGCGGGAACGTCGTTCTTGCTACCTGGCAACCCGGCGTGGCAAGGACTCAGCAATGATCACGCATTGAAGTTCGGCGATTTCGCTGAGTGGAGCAGCTTTCTTCTTAATCCTCCGCGCGACTCCCACGAGTCTGATACGTTCGTGTTGGTCGTTTTCTTGCAGGACGTCATCAGTTTCGAGAGCATTTCCGCATTGATGAAGGGAAACGCTTCTCCGCAAGATCTCGACGACCTTCTTGCGCCTTTACTGATGGCCATCGAACACTTCGATTCGCACTCGTCAAACCGCCTGATCGTAGCTTGGAGCAATGCGTACAGCCCAGGAGCTATAGAATACGCGCGACGGATTCCGGCATGGGAGCTCATCGCCTTCAGGATGGAAGCGCGGCTGCGGGAGTGGCAAACGCACTCAAGGAATTTATTCCTGCTGCCTCTCGACAGGTTTCTGGCAGAAGCAGGCCGCGCAGACTGTTTCGATTCGCGCAATTATTACGCCGCACACTGCCGGCTCAGCCAGCGCGGACTCGCCGTCTTGGCAAAGCAAATCGCGGAACTCACCAAGCGCTTCTTCTCGGCGCCCAAAAAGGTGCTCGTTCTCGATTGCGATAATACCTTGTGGGGGGGAGTGCTTGGCGAAGATGGGGTGGCAGGCATTCGACTGGGACAGGACGGTGCGGGAGCCGCTTACGCGGATTTTCAGCGAGTAGTGCGCGACCTGGGACAAAGGGGTGCGCTGCTCGCCATCATTTCGAAAAATGACGAATCCATTGTTTGGCAGGCGTTCGAAGAGCATCCGAGCATGGTCATCCGGCGCTCCGACGTCATCGGCTTCCGCATAAACTGGAAGGACAAGAGCGACAATCTTGCGGAGCTTGCGGACGAGTTGGGGGTCGCTCTGGATAGCTTTGTGTTCTGGGATGACAATCCGCTGGAACGGGAGAGCGTGCGCGCGCGATTGCCGGAAGTGACCGTTGCCGAGATTCCGCGAGAAGTCTGGCACTGGCCGGGCTGGCTTGCGTCTTCTAACTTGTTCACTTCTTTCGAGAACACGACAGAAGATTTTCGCCGTGCTGAAATGTACCGTTCCCGCTCGCTCTTTCGTTCGGAAAGCGCGCAGTGCCGGAGCGAGAGCGATTTCTTGAAAAGCATTCAGCTGCAGCCGACAGCGGTTCCGGTGAGCGATGCGCTGGTCTCACGTGCCGCGCAGCTCGCCATGAAGACGAATCAGTTCAATCTCCGCACGCGCCGGTATGACGAAGCCGAGATCAGACAGATTACTCACGAAGAAAATACCGTGTCGTTCCTCGTCCATCTCAAGGACAAGTTCGGCGATCACGGTAACGTCGGCCTGGTGATCGCCCGTCGCACAAGAAACCACAAGGTCGCGTTCTTGGATACCTTCCTCTTGAGTTGCCGGGTTCTCGGTCGTCATCTGGAAGCCTGGATGCTCGACCAATGCATACAGCGACTCGGGATGGAACAGGTGAGTATCCTGCTGGCGGAATTCGCGCCCACTGAACGCAACCATGTCGCCGCAAAGTTCCTCTCCGAGCACGGGTTTATTTCCGACACGCAATGGACGCCCGACTGGCAGAATATGCTCGAACCTCTGAGCAATAGACACGAGGGGAACTTTTTTGCGTTGGACCTCACGAGCGCCGCGGTTCCCTACTTGGATATTTACGCGCGATGACCCGCCTGGAAGACTTGCTCCGCCAGCAATTTCCGACCGCTTCCTTAATGGAAGACATTTCCGAGTTGCACGTGGGCTCCTTTCCCGAATGGAACTCGCTGGCTCATTTCAACTTCCTTTTGCTGGTGGAGGAAACCTTTCATCTGCAGTTCACGGTCGACGAAATGTCGGAACTGAAAAGCATCCGGGACATCCGGGCCAGACTCGCCGCCGCAGGCATTGCAGCGTGATTCCGGCCAGACATCGCAAAAGATTCGATATCTAGCTGCTATTCAAATCTAGCTGCTATTCAATTTTGGCAAAAGAGATAACGGATCCAAACGAGCAGCGTTCGATGCGATACTCCCGCAACTTCAACGATTCAAGAACGGCGATCGATTCCCCTCGCCAATCTCTCAAATTCAGTTCGTCGAACGCGATGACGGCACCCTTGGGCATGCGAGGAAGAAAGTGCTTCAGCGCCGCGAGAGTTGGCTCATAAATGTCGAAATCCAGGTACAAAAGACTGACAATCAGCTGAGGATTTTCCTTCAAGTATTGCGGGACGCTCTTGGTGGCATCGCCACGAATCAATTCGACTTTTGGCACGTGCCCTATGAACCGGTTCATGTCGAACAGTTCAACACAGTGCTGGAGGTGATCGTAAGAATCCACTGCCAAACCGCCGGGACGCGCCTCTCCAGACTCGCTCGCTCGATCTTGCTCCGAAAGTTTTGGGAAGCCGCTAAAAGTGTCGAAGCCGACCACGCGCCGTTGATGGTTCGTCGGCTCGAAGATGGCGCTGAACTGCGCCCACGCCATCAATCCCGCACCGCGTAACACTCCGCACTCGATAATCGATCCCTGAACCTCGAGCACTCGTTTGAAGATTTCGTATCGAACCAGGAAGTTCGTCAGATCTTGCCTCGGCGTATAAAGGCTGAAACTCTGCAACCGCTCCAGGTTTGAAAAGGGACTGCCGGCAATGCACTGCTCCATCCGTGCTGCGTAGCTCTGCTCTTTCTCAGAGCGAGTCGTGCTACGAGTCTGCTTGGACTGATATTTTCTCGGCATCGACAATTCCTCGCGGTGGCCTCTGTATTTAGTCGATTCGTTCCAGTAGCCTCTCTTGCAGTAGCTTCTCAATAATTGGTACGCAAATCTCCGCCGGCACGCCAATCTGCTCTGCGAGAGAAACCAAGTCGCGCTGTCCGTCGGCGTACGACAAGATATTCATCATGGTCTGCACCTGCATGCCGCTGTCGCGCTGGCTGAGTGTCGGATACAGACCTCGCCTGCCCAGTTGCGGTTCACCGAGACAGGTTGTCCGATAGATACCGTTCGCCTCAAGCAAAGAAATGCAGCGCTGCAAGGCGCCGAACGCCCCGGCCAATCCCTTTGGGGAAATCAAGCTCAGATCGTCCAGTGAAGTATGGTACTCCGGATAAGTTCCGTACTTGGAGCGCATCAGCGACACCACCGGAAGGTCAATTCCGGGACTGCAGTACTGCCGCTCATCACTTCCGCGCTCCAGAAAATTGTAAGTGACACAGCCGGGATAATGATGCTTGATAACATGTTTTGTGATCGCGTCAGCCAGGGTATTCCCGCCGCGTGATTCGAGGAAGGAATAGGCGCGATCGTCCCCTACGCAAGTGACGACATAACCCGCGACCGTGTTGCGTTTCATCTCCTCGAGGTGCTTGCTTAGATAGGCAATCGCACCAATAGTCTCCGGTACAAACGCGGCTCGGTAGGTGTATCGCCTGCGGGGCAGAGACTGCAGCCAACGAACCAGTGCCGTCGTCACCACCGGACCGGACAGCTCATTGTTTGCCATCGAGGGATGGCAGACGTAGGTCGATAAAAGAACCTCGCGCTGATCGCTTCTTTGACTGTTACTCGGACTGTTACTCGGCAGAATAACCTCGCCATAGGTCAGAGACCCTGGTGCGAGCGTACTGTCAATCACCACGCGGTATTTCCCCGGGCGTAAAGTGTCACGCACTCGTTGGCTCAGACAGAATCCCCAGCGCCTTTCGTAGTAGGAAGTGATATAGGGGATGGCGTCGGGCATGGTAGGCAGGGAGTGAAGATGCGGCTGCAATTCCTCGAGAGTCAGTTCCACGGAGACCGGCTCGGAGTAGCCGACCACGTGAAGATTGTTCTGCCGGAAATCGACTACACGAGTCCCCGAGTCATCGGCAATGAAGGCGTCGCGGATGTTCCACTCATCTGGGACCACCCAGTCCAACACCTTGGTGCCCGACGGCACTTCACTAATTTCCAGCGACGGCAGCAGCTCTTGCAGATAACTGAGCGTCTGCCGGACACCGTCACCGGTGAGACTCCGGCAAATCGGAAACAGGCCGCGAGCCCATCCGTACATCTGGTGGCCGATGTTCACGTCGTTCATGAGGTGATCTCCACCATCAGGCATGAACTCCTTCTGCGATGAGGGAAACGGGATCCTCATCTAACATCTTCCACGCCGTATCGAAAAGATCGCATGCATTCGCGGCTATGATTCGCGCTCTCCCAACTTCCGCGGTTCGCAACTTACCTTCGTCCGCAAGCCGCTTCTGCAAACGTCGAAGGTCGGCATCCGACCTCCGCGCCAGGTCGCGTACGTTGTAAACAACCGAGCCCTCCCTGGCCTCGCTATCGGCCGAGATGACCGTGCCCGAAAATATCTTCTTGTACCGATAATTCACGCCATGAGCTGTTTCAACGTAGTGCACAAACGTCCCTCCCTGGGTCATCGAGCAGCCCAGGTTAACGATGCGGGCGTTCCATCGATGGAAGGCGGCAAAAACTGATTCTCCGCCAAAGCATTCGCTCGCCGGGATGGCGCACAATTCTGACGCCCGCGGTCCTCGACACGCAAAGCTGAAAATCGGATCCGCAGTCCGGCGAACGCCTGGCTGGGTGCGGAATCTCTCGGTAACCAACCCCACTGCGCTGGGAGTGTTACGAACGTCGAATGCTTCCCCTTTGGTAAAACTGTAGCTAAACGCGGGCATCACGAGCGTTCCGTCGGCTCCAATCGCGGCATTGATGGCTTCGATCAGAAGATCCAGCCGCTGCTCGTTCGGCATATCGGGAAACTGGGCGGCCACAATTGCATCAGGATGCACCAGAACAACGCTCCCGGGCTCGACGCCGACTGAACGGAGAGCATCTGTGACGGCGGACGGCGCGATGGCGATCCGAGTCACGCTTCGGTTCCCGATTGCAAGCGGCGGACACAGAGATCGCACACGTGGCCACGTGATCCAACAGACTTGGTTCTCACCTCTGACATTGGCTGCAAGCCTTAGCTTCCACTCGCGAATTTCGTCCGGAACCATGCATTCTACCGTAAGAGCCGGTCGCGCTTCTTATGCTAGCCTGTGGCTGCCAAGTTTTTTCAGCTATTCTGCAACGCAAGCGAATCATGAAGATCCTGCTGGTACATCCCGACGATTCGGTTGAGGTTGGAGCGTGGTCTGGGATGAAATGGGATTTGGTGGTTGATCTGGGCTGGTCCGGCCGTCAAGCTTACTCGCTTCAAATCGAACGCCTGGGATTTCGGGTGTGCAGTATCTATGACCTGCTGGACCATGAGCAGCATCGTCGCCGCATGAGCGAGCTCTTGGCCCTGGGACTGGGCCAACTGGTGGATTCGGAATCAGTGGACTGGTGGGACGCTTTTTCTCCGTTTCCTTACCAGCACGTCGAGCAACTCATGCTGTTTGCGGCGGTGGCCGAACAAATTCCTGAGCATGCGGAGATTTTCGCTACCAGCCATCACTTTACCTTGGGGGCGCTGTCTCTCTTGTTGAAGCGCGGAACGAAGAATCGCGAGATCAAAAGCTTTTCGGGGGAACGTCGACTTGGCGTTCGAGCGAAATTCGGCCGCTACCTGAAGGCCGGATTCGCCTTCCGCCCTTCGCAACTGACCGAAATAGCTTTCGACAAGTGGGACACTGATTACCATCTTCGGCGGCATTTTGCCCGCTCGCCCAAGACGTTGTCAACACCAGCTATCTTGCTCCCGACCGCATATGTCAACGTTTCTCGGGCGCAAACGGCGTTAGCGCGGATGCTTCCGCACCGTCGTTTTCTGTTTGTCATCACGCGAAACAGCGGTCGTCTTCAAGACCTTCCTGCCAATGTGGAACTTCGCTCGCTCGCCTCATATGCTCCGCGCTCGTTGCCCGCAACCGGCGAGGAATACGCGCGACTGTTGTCGCGTTGGCAGAACGTGCAAAACGATTTGTTCGAGACGAACTCCGTTCTTGGCTCGGCTAACAAACTGCATTGGTTCGACGGGTTTGCGAACTTCCTGAAAAGTGGATTACGGGTCCGGGACGCGTGGCGTGAAGTTCTTGTCCGGGAGCCCATTACGGCTGTGCTTTCCGCCGACGAAAACAATCCCTATACACGACTGCCGATATGGCTCGCGAGATCCAGAAAACTTCGCACAGTGTTCAGCGATCACGGTGCACTGAACATGAGTTTTGGAATTCGCCGGCCAGTTTCCGATACTTATCTAATGAATGGCGAAATGGCACGGGATTACTGGGTTTCCTGGTGCGGTCAATCACCAGACAGGGCTGTCGTAGGCGGTGCTGCGGACGTGCAGAATCGGTTGCCGTCGTCGAGTCAGACGAAACGAGACTGGATTGTTTTTTATTCCGAATGCTACGAACTGTCATTTGGCCGCACGCAAGTTTTGTATGCGGAACTCCTGCCCGAGTTGTGCTCGCTCGCCGCGCGGATGAATCGAAAAGTCATCGTCAAGTTGCATCCCTTTGAGAGTTTTCGAATGAGAAGGGCGCTGGTTGAGAGAGTACTTTCGGCGGAGCAGCGCAGTCTGGTTGAAATACGCGAGGGGCCGATGACGCCAGAACTGTTTTCGCGGGCGTGGTGCAGCCTTACGGTGGAATCCAGTGTGGCTGTCGAGAGCACGATTAACGGAGTGCCGTGTTTTTTATGCAGTTGGTTTGATGCTTCCTGGTACGACTACGGCAAGCAGTATGCAAAGTACTCTGCCGGCTATGCGTTGGATTCTCCCCAGCGGATTCGCGAGATTCCGCGGCTGATAGAGCAGTGTCAGATCACCGAAGCAACCCGCCAAAGCCTTCAGACCTTAATCAACCCGGAACGCCTAGAGTCTGTCTTGTCTGGGAAATGACTTATTGGCAGACGTGGATGCTTACCTTCTGTCCCATCGATCCGTTGACGCTGGCTTGCAAACTCGCGTAGATTGTTCGTGAATCCGCCGGAAGAAAACTGCGATCTTACTCTATTTCTGGGACTTTCTTGTCGGGGTCATCGTGATCGCACGGCTGAAGTTCATTTTGAAATGAGGACGGTGGCATCATACGAAAATCAAAGCTTCTCCTTTTCTTGTGGCTTCTGTTGGATGGACTCGCAGGTTACGGCTTCTTCCCGATGCCTGCCGCGAGAGCGCAGGGCATTCCACCCGGCATCACGCACGTGACGACCGCGCAGAACTGGGTCCAGACCTCGACGACAGCCTTGACCGGTTGTCCGACCGGCATTAGCTGCGCAACCCAGGCACTGACCCTTTCGTCTTGTCCGCCCGGACTCGATGTTTCAGGGCAGGGCATGTACGACGTCTACATCTCTGACGGGTCGAATAGCGAAGCTGTGCTCGTCACCGGAGGTTCAACCGCATCCTGTCCTTCGTCTGCAACAATCACGTTCGTTCCATACTTCTCGCACTCTCGCTATAGCATCGGGTCGGCCTCCTCCGGTATTCAGGAGACGATCAACCTTGCCTGCGGAGCGACCACGGCGAGCTACTACAACGGTCAGTGCGACATCACGGTCCCGGCGAACGGTGGTCCGTCGACTCCGGTCTATGTACACCCACTCAATAGCTACAACGTCTATGGAACGATCTTCTTCCATGCCAACCAATCCGTTTTGAGCGGCTACGGTGTCTCGCTCAGTTGCTATACTCGCGGTCCATGTCTGCAAGTTGGGGATTTGCTAATCTCCGGCCATTATCTCGACTCGATTATCGAAGGTTTCCATTTCCGTACTCCCGCCGCATTCAAAGGACAAAACGCCTACCTCGGCAACCCGATCTCGAACACCGTCCGAACCAGCGGCAAGCCATCGATCAATACAATCACCACGGGTTCGGCGCATGGCTTCCGACCCGGAGACATGGTGACGATCCAGTTTACGGATACGAACAGCTATTGGGGAGATGCAATTGTAAGCACGGTTCCTTCGGCCACGACCTTTACCTACCAGAAAATCGGGGTTACGAACGCACTACCTTCCCAGAACACTCCCGGTTTGGTCGCGCTTGCTTATGACGCAATTCTCGATGATGGCGAAAATAGCTACTTCATTGACATTGGTTATGACGAAGCCGAGTTCTGGAATTTCAACAACTTTTTTGACATCTGGGACGACGAGAATGCTGTGATTGATCATTTCGGCGCCGACGGTACGGCTGCTGTCAGAGCGTCCGCGAACTGGACCGGCTCCTTCATCTTCGCAGCCTGCAACCAGGGAAGCCACGCCATCGCCCCGGTCATTACCTTGCGCGACTCGACCATTACCGCAGGTTACGCAAGTGGAATCACCGACTACTGCTCGAACGGGCTCTACATCGAAAATACCGTGCTGCAAGCCACCGGCCCGTGGCAGGTCAACTCTTCCAACTCTGACGGAAACTATCAGGGTGTTTATCTAAAGAACATTTATTCCGAGAGTGGTCTAAGTTCAAATCCTGCCAGTCCGGTGTATTCTCCGTGGCCCGGTTTGGGGGTTGCGGGGTTGATTTTAGGTGGAAGCGGAGGTGTGTCACAGATTGAGGGAGGTAGCGGAGGCTTGAGTGGTGCGTTCCCAACCGGCGGTAGTGGCTCAAAGCCTTACTCCTATTACATCGTCGCCAACGACTGGACGGGCACAAGTTGCGGATTGGGAACGCATACACAAACTTCTCCGATGCAGATTCTCGATTGGAAGTCCACCGGAAGTGACTCCATCCCGGTGCGCTGGCCGCGTATTGCCAACGGCATGCATTCTATTTGTTACGATGTGCTCCGCATGAGCACAAGCTTGGTGGTCAATGGCGCTTTTGGGCCGTACTACGGCGGGTGTCCCGGCGGATCAGGCGGCACGTGCGGCTCCGTCGCAATTGGAATTTCTCAGGCAACCGCGTGCTCCGGTACTTTGATCTGTACATATACTGACAATGGTTCCTCCACGACCTCGCCGTACACGGTCAACCAGGGCACTTACTCCGGTCTGATTACGTTCTGGCCCGGTGCGCTGGTTACGGTCAACAGTAGTGTTCAAGTGGACCGCGAGCAATCTCCGGTGGTCGGCATCGGACTCCAGAGCAATCCGGCACAAATCGCTAAATCCTGCTCAGATTATGGCGTCGCTGGGCCTGGAGCTTATACCTCCTGTCTGGCAAGCACGAACGCGATCTTCAACCAAACGGCGACAGTCCTGGGAGATGGCGGTCCTCATGCGGGACCAGGAACTGGCATGACAGGACGGTTGAACTTTTCGACCAGTCCCTACGGTAATGGCATTGGTCATGGCCAAATCATCACATTGGTCGATTCCAACCCTGCCCTGACGCTCGCAACGGGAACCTATCGTCGGCCCGCGAACGCGCGTGACACGTGGATTGGGCTTGACAGCCAAAGCACCTTGAACGCAGCCACACTCGCTTTTGGCTCTCCGGTTGCAATTTCGAACTACATTGCCAACACGGGTAGTAGCGGGTCAGGATGGCTGGAACGGTTGACAGCATCGCTGAAAGAATTCAACGTTCCGGCGAAGTTCGATCAGAGCATAAGCGTTGCGCACCTGATCATTTCGGCAGAGTCACCCAAGATCGCATCCGGGTTCGGCACAAACGCAGCAGTCGTCCACAACAACGGCACTGCGGTTTTTACGATCAACGTCGGGAGGGGAGGAACGGCCTCAAGCGGAGTCGTCGGATTACCCGCAGCAGCGAACGGCTGGGCCGTGCATTGCGATGACGTGACGACGCAAAGCACGTCTGTGTTCATTACGAAGCAAACGGCTGGTTCGACGACAAGCGCCACTATTACACAGTACAGCAGCGCGGCAGTACCGACCGCCTGGGCGGCTGGCGACACTTTGATGTGTCAAGCTGCGGCGTATTGAGAAACCGGAAGGAAATGCGCTGGAATTGAATTCCGTGTGTGGTAGGATCAAAAATCCTGGATTGAAAATCGAGTGGATCCCCACGCATTTGTAGCTGAAGTTTATCGCCGCATGAGTTTACGGCATCGTGCCGAGCGGCCTTCTCCTTCCTGGCCGGAGGTAATCGACGATCCACGGGTAGTGCAGGCCGCGGACGAATTGCGGGATCTTCTGCCCAGTAACAAACAAGCCGCTATTCTCGATATTGGTTTTGGCGCAGGCTGGTTCCTGGCGGCTTGTCTGCGGCTCGGGTACAAAAATATTTCCGGCGCCGATTTTGGCATCGCCAACAAAGCCCATGTAAAGGCGTGGGCACCGAACGTCATCACATTGGCGGAAATCGAGAGCGATATCGGTAGCTTTCTTGCCGACAAACCGGAGACATTCGATTTTATCCACATGTCTCACGTGATTGAGCATATCCCCAAGTACTCGTTGCTCTGGGTTGTCGATGCGTTGTACCGGGCACTGAAACCGGGCGGCGTGCTGATGCTGCGCACGCCCAACATGGAAGGACCTTGCGCTAATTCATCGTTCTACGTAACCCTGGCGCACGAATACGGATTCAGCAGCGGGAATCTGGGCTCGCTGCTGGATATTTGCGGTTTCGATGAGATTCGCTTTCATGCAGCCTCCACGCCCCATCCAGGTCCCAAACAAAGACTGGGCAAGCTCATGCGCTGGCCTTTCTTGAAAGAAAGCCAGATTCGGCACCGGCTGTTTGGTGTCAACGAGCACGGGCATTTTGACTCGGAGTTGATTGTCACGGGCAGCCGAGGCAGCTTCCCGCCTTTTTTTGATCCCAAGTATCGCTGAAGATCTTTGCCATCGTTTAGCCGGAGCAGGGAAAAGCCAGGCAATCCTGGTCCCCTATGCTCTTCTGCGCGCGACTGTCCATTTTGACAGGTTAACGGGGCCGCTCGATGGTTGTATGATTGGCCGATAATTTGGAGGTCAAGCATGTCGAACAACGAACCGAAAACCTGTGCCCACCTACCCTGCCGTTGCGTGGTACCGGCAGAACAAACGTATTGTGGTCAGTCGTGCGCGGATGCGGGATCCGAGGATGTAGAGATTGCGTGTGAGTGCGACCACCCGCCTGCTTGTCCTCTTGCCGTCACGGATGAGACGGCCGCATAATGCCGCATCATTAGGAAGAGCATTACGAAGCGGGGGCAGAAACGAGAATGCCAAAGACCTGCTGCTGCGTGGGAGAAGTGTGTAGAAGGTCGGACTTGCGACTGAAGCATAGATGTCGTTGGAAGGAAGCTTTTGGAGAAAAGAAGGAGGATGCGCGGCCATGATTGAAAGACTTAAAGAGAGCCAGGGCGCGGCAATTGGTTTCAGGGTGGTTGGCAGGACTACCGCCGAAGAAGTCAAGGCATTCGAGCCGCAAATTGAATTCCTCATCAGAGAACGGAAAAATCGGCCGATCGGGATCCTCGCGGATCTTTCACAAATGGAGGGAGCGGATTGGAAGGCACGTTGGGATGAAATGCGCTTTCTTCAGAGGTATACCGACCACATCGCGCGAATGGCGGTCGTCGGCGCAGACAAATGGGAAGAAGTGGTAGCTGTCATCCTCGCTGGAGCCTCCGTTCTTCAGGCCGAGACCCGCTATTTCACAAGCCCGGAGATTGGTTCTGCCTGGGAGTGGGTCAGGACGAGCAAGAACGCGGATCGTGTCCCGGTACGAACCATGTATGTCGGCACAGGTATCTTCAAGGACTATATCCCGGAGTACACGGATCTGTAACGAGGCGCGACCTAAGCCGGTCGAGCTAAACGTTGCCTCAGGGTTTCGCCGTCCAATTCTCCTTCCCAGCGAGCCAAGACCAACGTCGCCACTCCGTTTCCGATCATGTTAACCAAGGCTCTGAACATGCTCAGGAAGCGGTCAATTCCGAGAATCAGCGCCATACCTGCAACTGGAATGGTTGGGATCACGGAAAGTGTGGCCACGAGCGCGATGAAAGATGCGCCTTGCACTCCGCTGGCGCCCTTGGAAGTGAGAACCGCTACCGCGAGAATGGTGAGTTGCTGGGTCAGCGTCAGATGAGTATTGGTGGCCTGGGCCACGAATAGAGCGGCCATGGTCATGTAAAGACTGGTGCCATCAGTGTTGAAAGTAAATCCGGTGGGCACGATCAATCCCACCAGCGACTTGGAGCAGCCGAGTCGCTCAAGCTTGGCCATCAAAATCGGGATCGCGACTTCCGACGAACTTACGGCCAGCACCAGCAGGATCTCTTCCTTGATATATGCCAAAAAGCGAAAGATGTTGAAGCTGGCGGCCCAGGCGATAGCTCCCAGTACGATGACAACGAAGAGCACCGAGGTGAGCCAGAACGTTCCTATCAGCTTAGCCAGTGGACCCAGGGAAGCGAGGCCAAACTTTCCGACCGTGTACGCCATTGCCCCGAACGCTCCAACCGGCGCGAATTTCATCAAGACCTTGGTCACTTCGAATACAACCTGAGTGAGGGAGTCGATGAGTTCGACCAGCGGTTTGGCTCGCGCTCCGGTGGCCGACAAGGCAAATCCGAACAGCAAGGCCACGAAAACTACTTCGAGAATGTCTCCCTTGGCGAAGGCGTCGAACACCGTCGTCGGAATGATGTGCATCAGAAATTCGGTGACGTTTTGCGCTTTCGCCTGGCCGGCGTAATCGGCGACCGCCTTGACGTCGAGGGTGGCGACGTTCACGTTAAAGCCGCTGCCTGGGCGTATTACATTGCCCACCAGGAGCCCGATCAGCAGAGCGATGGTGGAAACAACTTCGAAGTAAATGAGCGCCATGCCACCGACGCGGCCGACTTTTCGCAGGTTCTCCATGCCGGCGATTCCGGTGACCACGGTGCAGAAGATGATCAGAGTAATGATCATCGTAATCACGCGGATGAAAGCGTCGCCCAGCGGCTTCATGGCGATCGCGCGAGCTGGATCCACGTAGCCGAGCACTATGGCCAGGGCGATCGCCACGAGCACCTGTACCCAGAGTTCGCGGTAGAAGGGCAGCTTGCTGGATGCCGCTCCGGTATTTGCGGGACGCGCCTGCGCAGGTGTAAGGATCTCCATCGTCGGGTCGTCGGTCCTGAGTTCTTGGTGGTTAATTCGTAGTCGGTTCCAGCGTGCGCACCAGCCAGGGAATGATTACCTCTTTGAAAATGCGAGGATCAGGCCATACCCCAACCTGCCGTCCGAGATGCCCGCCCTGCGGATTGATCCATGCGGTCTTCGGCACATCGCCTTTGTTGAGCAGCAGGTAGATGTCGTCGATCGGGACCTGTGTGTCACGCACCCCGGCAAGAATGAGCATGGGCGCCATCGGCTTGCCTAGCAGTCCTTGTTTGACGAGCGACATCTTGGGCAGGACTTCCGCCATTTCATCGACGGTTGTCACGTTGTCGAAAATCGCCATCAGCGCTGGGACCTGATCGAAGAGATATTCGCGGTTGCCGATCAAATCATTCATCAGAAAATCTTTTTGAAAGAACCGATCCGTAGGCGGTGACTGGGCACTGGCTCCGCGCAGGCGGGTGTGCTCTACGATGGCCATCTTCGTGGCCCAATACGCACCCCAGCTCACACCGTGCATGGCTACTCTGTTCTTGTCGATCTCGGGCCTGGTGGCAATGTAATCGAGCACGCGCGAGAGCATGCGGTCCGCATTTTCACTAACTTTAATTGGATTCTGCCCGGTGCCCGGGCCATCGACGGCGAGAAAGCCGATACCGAACGGCAGGATCGCGCTAAAGCTCTCCGATAAATCTTCCTTGCGGCTGTCGAGTCCATTCACGGCCAGCACGAGTGGCACCGGCCCCTTCGCATTTTTCGGCAAGCGCAGGTAGCCGATGATTTCTTTTCCTTCGAAGGGAATTCTCACGATTTCTAAAGGCGGATCCCAGAAGCGCGCGTGCGCCAGGAAAGCCTCGATTGCTTTTTCGTACGAGCGCTGCTTGCCGGCGGAGGCGGGGATGGGCCAGCGTCCGAAAGAATAAAGCCGCCATGCGCGGATGTAGTCGGCGTTTGCCTTTGCCGGGTCGGTTTTCTCCAGCGCCTTGGCTTCGTTCATGTAGCGATCGGCCACTCCCATGAAGCCCGCGGCCCACTCGTCTTTATCACGAGTATGGATGGAGAGGAAGGCTTCCTTGACGTCGCCGGGGTCGAGGCCGATCAGCGGATACTGACCCACTTCAGCGCGGTGGATGGCTTCTGCCTTGATCTCGTCGATGGTGCGCTCGGCATGCTGCTGCGAGAAGGAACGGGCGGTCAGCGAGAGCATTAGTGCCAGAATCACGGCTAATGACATCGTCAGTCGTGCGGGTTGATGTTGATGATTACGCCCTAACAGTGTTGACACGGGATGATTCCTTTCCAGTGGAAGATAAAAGATGGGGCCGGAGGGAGGTCCGGCCCCGATGCAGAAAACTCGTCGATCAGAAAATAAGTTTCAGTCCCAGTTGAACGGCGCGGCTGCCACCCGAGCCGATGACGGGGTTGGCGGCAGCGACGTCGGGCGTGGCGCAAGCGCATCCGAACGGCCGAACGGAAGGATCGTTGAATCCGAAACCGTTTTGTCCGCCGTATGGATTGGCAAGGTTGGGATGGTTGAGAATATTAAAGAACTCAGCTCGGAACTGGGCCTTTAAACGCTCGGTAAAATGCCAGTTCTTCGCCACCGAGAAGTCCACATCTTTGAAACCAAGGTCGGGGAAGCTGTTGCGGCCCATGTTGCCGAACTGCCCCAGTGCCGGCGGAATCATGACGGAGTCGCCTTCGGCGTAGCAACCGAACAGGTTGAGGGCAGCGGTCGCGGCGGCAGGAACCCCGCCGTCAAGCGAAAGGGCCTTCGTGGCGCAAGTCGAATTCGTTGCACCCGGGAAAAATGGGACGCCGGTCGCAGTCGGTTTGAATTCGCTGGCGGTGCCGAAGAAATTCCATCGGATGGGAGTATTCGCGGGAGGACTGACGGGCAGCGGACCGATGCCGGCCGCATCCGTTCCTTCGTCCATCGGGCCCCAGAATTGTGGACTTTGCAGCGTGACAATTGAATTGATCTCCCAACCCTCCAGGGACTGCCAATAGCCCTTCTTGCCGGGGATGGCGTAGGTGGCCGAAAGCGTGAAGCGGTTGCGAACATCGAAATCGCTGTTGGCATATTCGGCGCCTGGATTATAAGCGCTCTGCGGGAGTCCCGATCCGTAACCGAAATCCCAGTTCGCACCCACATCATCGAGAGCATGCGACCAGGTGTAACCAGCTACCATGCTCAGGCCATGGAAGTTTCTGCTGTTCAACGTTACTTGCAGGCCATTGTAATTCGACCTGTAAACGTTGGCCATATTGAAGATGTTACTCAGGTAGGGAAACTTAGTGGCGAACGGCTCTGCCGCCGTCTCGGCATTAGTGTCTACCGCGCAGTTGTTGTAGACTGGGGCGCTCGCCAGGCAAGTGGTGAGCGAGCCGCCGACTCCTGTCGTCCATCCCGAACCCACCGGCGGCTGATTGATGTCACGAATGCCGGTTAGATTCTGACCGTGGTTCCCGACATATGCAACTTCCAGCGAAATGTCGCGGGTAATCGCGTGTTGCATACTGAAGCTCCAGTTCCAAACGTAAGGCGTGGTCAGATTGCGGTTCACGGTCATGATGGGGCATGGATTTGGCGGAGTGCAATCGAGTGTGGTGTTGAAAACCGGTGTATTGTCCCAAGTCAGGTTGTTCGGGGGGTTGTTCAAAAAATTCTTTGTGAGGACGTTTCCCGTTTGGATCGTTCCGCCGGGGTCGATCGGGGCGCCTGAGTAGAGACCCGCCGTAGGAACACTGCCCGGGCCAAAGGCGTTGTTGAAGGCGATGAACGACTGCCAGTTCACGGTTTCATAAACCAGACCGCCGCCGCCGCGGAGCACCGTCCGTCCCGTACCGAATACATCCCACGCAAAGCCCAAGCGCGGTCCGAAGTTGGCGTGATCACTGTTATAGAGGCTGGGGATCCGATTGGCACCAGTGTTCACCTGTACTAAGCCGACATTCGGTTCAAAATTCCCGAGCAGATTGTGTTGTTCCTGTGGAACCGAGCTGAATTCGTAACGCACCCCGAGATTCAGCGTAAGGTTCCGGGCCAAGCGCCAGTCATCCTGAAAAAAGCCCGAATACGCCCAATTGTGCAGATGCAGGGTCGGATTTCCAACTTCCAGGGTTGACTTAAAGGGCAAGCCCGCAAAGAAGTCCTCGAGCGGGGTGGAAAGAGGAACACCGGCGGGAGGGGGACCTGGACTCAACACGCCGCCTAAGAAGGTGATGCTGCCGCGGGCATTACCGTAGGCTGCGTTGGTGACGTCGTTGTAATGCAATTCGCCTCCGAACTTGAGGGAGTGCTTGCCAGCGGTGTAGGAAACGTGGTCGATGAACTGCGTGATCGAGTCGGGTCCCTGAAACTTCGGCCACTTGAATCCACCCAGACCGGTGAAATACCCACCAAATGAAATGCGCGGCAATCCACCGGTGTTCGGCCCCGAGACGCCGGTGTCGAGTCCATAACTGGTTCCTGGAGTGTTGAGATCGCCCGGCAAAGTCGGCTGGTAGAGACGGTTGTATCCGAAGCGTGCTTCGTTTACCCAACGCGGGTTGGGAGTCCATACCCAGCTTCCCCCAGCCACTTGGGCTCGCGTGTGAATGTCTGACAGCCACTTCGGTTGTAACTCGGGAAAGTCTTCGACTGTGCCGGTGTTGTTCCCAAAGAAGTACATCCCGCTGACGCGGTTATTTTGATTGACGTTAACGTCTACCTTGCCGATCGCATTGTAAATCGTGACGTTGTTGGGGAATCCATTCGGGATACCGATGCTGGGATTGTTGTTGGTGGGGAAGCCGGTTCCGTTGCATGTAACCGCCCCACCTGCCGAAACCGTGCACCCCGCCATATTCAAGCTGGCAGGGCTGGGCGTGATTCCTCCATTGATGAGATCGGTTATCACGTTGGGGATGCTGTTTTGGCAGTCTCCGGTCTTGGAACCGAAGAGACAATTCGGAGTGGAGGGCGTGGGCATCGAGACCATGGAGGGGCTGGTGACGCCTCCGTAAGAGTTGCCTACGTCATACATCTGCCCTTCGAAAGCGCCAAAGAAAAAGACTTTGTCTTTAATGATTGGACCGCCGAAGCTGCCTCCGTATTGTTCCAGCGTTCTAGGGAGTTTGGCGTTGGGTACCGTGTTGAAATAGTTCCGAGCGTCCATTACACCATCGCGCCCAAAGGCGAACGCAGTGCCGTGAAGGGCGTTGGTGCCGGACTTGAGACCGACGTTGACCACTGCTCCCGGCTTCCACCCGAATTCGGCCGGAGCCAGTTCTTCCACGTTAAATTCCTGAATCGAGTCGATCGGCAGAATGGTTGCCGAATCGCCAGCGATACCGGCGCCGTTGATGATGGCTTGGCCGGAGTACGGCTCGCTGTTGAACAGGCCCTCAATGAAGTAGGCGTTGTCCTCCGCGCGCAATCCGTTTGTGCTGGTGGTCGAGAACCCGCCGCCGGGATATCGGATCACACCGGGACGCAGTTGGAGCAGGTTCTCATAGTTGCGACCGTTCAACGGCAGATCGTTAATCTCCGCGTTGCTCAGCGTGCCGCCCAAAGTGGCAGAGGTGCTGTTGACCAGCGGAACCTCGTCGGTCACGACCACGGTCTCGGAAACCTGTCCGGTCGGGAGCGAGATGTCGACGCGCACGTCCTGCGCAACTTCGACGACGATGTTTACGCGCTCCACCGTTTTGAAGCCCTTTGCCTCCGCACGGACTTTGTAAGCTCCCGGCTGTAACTCCGGGGCGGCATAATCTCCGGCGGCATCAGTGACTACGGTTCGCACGGTGCCGCGCTGAACATCGGTGATGACTACCGTGGCTCCAGCCACGGCGGCGCCGGACTGATCGTTAACGCTCCCAAGAATGCGGCCAGAAGTGGTCTGCGAAAACACGGGAACAGTCAGGGCGAGCATCAGGCAGACGATGCCTAAGATGCGAATGCCATTCAACGGAGAATGCATTACTACCTCCAAATCCCCAACGGGAAGGAAGAATTTTGGCCGCATAGCTCACGACCGGCTTCGATCTGGAAATTCAAAAATCGGACGATTTGAACATATAGCCTTGACGCGGCTCACCCGTCAAGTAGTATTGTGGTTCGACCACAAGACAGCTGCCCGACAGAAGGCGCTGGCGGAAGTGGGTCATCAGGCCGTAGCTTCCAGACATAGGGGAAGAAATCAGTATGGGGATCGCGACAATTAACCCTGCGACCGGCGAAGTGGTGAAGCGTTTCGAGCCGCTTACCGGGGAGCAAATCGAGCAGAAGCTGCAACTGGCGGCCTCGGCGTTTCGGAGCCATCGGCGCACCTCATTCGCGGAACGCGCGAGCAAAATGAAACGCGTGGCCGAGATTCTGGAGAAAGAAAAAGACGAGTGCGCGCATTTGATGACGCTCGAAATGGGCAAGCCGCTGAAAGCCGCCGTGGCCGAGGCGCTGAAATGCGCCACTGGTTGCCGCTATTATGCGGAAAACGCCGAGAAATTTCTGGCCGACGAAATTGTAGAAACCGGAGCCAAGCGAAGCTTTATCCGCTATCTTCCGATTGGTCCCATCCTGGCCATCATGCCGTGGAACTTTCCCTTCTGGCAGGTCTTTCGTTTTGTGGCGCCGGCGCTGATGGCGGGCAATGTCGGACTGCTGAAGCATGCTTCCAACGTTCCACAGTGTGCGCTGAAGATTGAGGACATTGTTCGCCGCGCCGGTTTCGCCGAAGGCGTGTTCCAGACTCTATTGATTGGCGCAGGGCCGGTCGATGGCATCCTGAATGACCGTCGTGTTGTCGCCGCGACTTTAACCGGCAGTGAGCAGGCTGGGATTCAAGTGGGAGTTTCCGCGGCGAGGCGAATCAAAAAAGTCGTGCTGGAACTGGGCGGCAGCGATCCTTTCATCGTGATGCCGAGCGCTGATCTGGATGCGGCAGTCGCAACTGCCGTCGACGCGCGGATTCAGAACAACGGGCAGTCGTGCATCGCGGCCAAACGCTTTATCGTGGCGGAGAAAATTGCCGACGAGTTCGAACGCAAGTTTGTCAAACGTATGCAGGAGTTGCGCGTGGGGGATCCGTTCGCAGAGAGCACGCAACTCGGTCCGCTAGCCAACGCGGATGCGGTTGCCTCGCTCGATTCCGATGTGAAAAAGACAGTGGCGGCTGGAGCGCGGGTGCTGACCGGTGGACATCCGCTGGATCGCCCAGGCTGCTTCTACGCGCCCACGGTGCTGACCGATATTCCGAAGGATTCGCCCGCCTACAAGGAAGAATTCTTTGGTCCGGTGGCGTCAATTTTTCGGGTGAAGGATTTAGATCAGGCGATCCAGATTGCAAATGACAGCCGCTTCGGGTTAGGTGCCAGTGCATGGACCAACGATCCTGCGGAAACTGAAAGGTTCATTAACGATCTCGAGGCGGGCATGGTCTTTCTGAACAAGATGGTGGCGTCCGATCCGCGCCTGCCTTTTGGTGGTGTGAAGTACTCCGGCCACGGGCGCGAGCTGGCCGAGAACGGGATCCGCGAGTTTATGAATATCAAGACGGTGTGGATTCAGTAAAGATACGTAATTTTGTAGTATATTGGTCAGACCGCTATACCATGCATGGTAGTGGATGACCGAGGGCGCAATGACAAACCAAACAGTTGATCCCCTGGCCACCAAGCCGGTGTACCGGACAGTAAAGACGTCTCGACTGTTCGAGCAGATTGTGCAGCAGGTAGAAGATTCCATTCTAAAAGGCCAACTCAAGCCCGGGGATCAGTTGCCGGCGGAGCGCGATCTTGCCCAGCGCTTTGGAGTAAGCCGCACGGCGGTGCGTGAAGCGGTGAAGACCTTGCGTGAGAAGGGCCTGGTGGAAGCCTATTCCGGGCGTGGCACGTTCGTGACGAACGGGACTTCGCAGGCAATGCGGCAGTCGTTGGATCTGATGATACGCATCAACCCGCAGGAGGGGTTGGTGAACCTCGCCGAGTTGCGACTGGTGCTGGAGCCGGAGATTGCCGCCCTGGCAGCTCCCCGAATTGAGGAGCAATTGCTGAGCACCATGCGCGAAGCAGTCGCTGTAATGGATCGGAATCTGCATGACCCGGACGCATACGTGGAAGCGGATCTCGATTTTCATTTAGCACTGGCAGAAGCGGCTGGGAATCCGCTGATTCTGTCGCTGCTGGATTCGATTGTCGGCCTCTTGCGCGAGCAGCGCAGCCGCATTTTCAATGTGCAAGGAGGGCCGAAGCGAGGGCAGTACCATCACAAGCGAATCCTGGCGGCCACCGAGCAACGCGATTCGGAGGCGGCGCGAGAAGCGATGCGCGCCCATCTCAAGCAGGTGCTGGCGGATTCGTCTTCTCTAGGCGATCCGTTGCTCAAGAAGTAGTTCGTATTTCAAGCTAGATTCATAACGTAGATTCATAAGCGAAGGGAATTGTATGGCGAAACTGGGGTTCGTCGGTCTCGGTGTGATGGGCGGCAACATGGTCGCCCGTCTGCTCGAAAAAGGGCACACCGTGACTGGCTACAACCGGACGCGCTCCAAGGCGCAGTGGCTGATCGACAAGGGGATGAAGCTTGCCGACTCTCCCAAGGCCGTGGCGGCCGCGTCGGATGTGACGTTTTCCATGGTGACGAACGCCGCGGCGCTCGCGGCGGTAATGGACGGGCCGGACGGATTGCTCGCCGGCATTTCCGCCGGCAAGTTCCACATTGACATGAGCACTGTGAGCCCGGAAGTGAGCCGTGCGCTGGCTGCGAAAGTTCGTGAGAAAGGCGCTGATATGATCGATGCGCCAGTCTCAGGCAGTGTCATCACGCTGCAGCAAGGCAAGCTCTCAGTGATGGTCGGCGGGCGCAAAGAAACCTTTGAGCGTCTGAAGCCTTTGCTCTTTGATATTGGTCCGAAAGTGACGCACGTCGGCGACAACGGCGTGGCGTTGTCGATGAAGATCGCGGTGAATCTGCAGTTAGCGGTTCAGATGCTGGCGTTCTGCGAAGGAGTGCTGCTCGCGGAAAAAAGCGGCATTGCACGCGAGGTTGCCGTGGACGTAATGATTCACAGTGCGATTGCTTCGCCCATGATCGTGTACCGCGGTCCTTTTGTGCTGCAGCAACCCGAAGAAGCGTGGTTCGACGTCAACATGATGCAGAAGGACATGCTTCTGGCCATGGAGTTAGGCCGCAAATTGAATGTGCCTGTTCCTTCCACCGCTATCAGCAACGAATTCCTCACCGCCGCGCGCGGTATGGGTTGGGAGAAGTTGGACTTTGCCGTCATCTTCGACGTATTGGCACGCATGTCGGGAGTTCAAAAATGACAACTGCTACACAGCCGAAGGAAGCTTCGGGAAAAGTCGCTTTGTGGCTCCACATGTACCGGCAGATGGTGGCTATCCGCCAGTTTGAAGCGCAGGTCAACGAACTTTACACGCGGGCGCTGATGCCCGGCCTGGCGCATCTTTACATCGGTGAAGAAGCGATCGCCGTGGGCGTATGTGAAGCGCTCGAGCGAACTGATTACATCACCAGCACGCATCGCGGTCACGGACATTGTTTGGCGAAAGGCGCCTCCCCCGATCGAATGTTTGCTGAACTGCTGGGGAAAAAGGCCGGGTACTGCAAGGGCAAAGGCGGTTCCATGCACATTGCGGACCCGGCCACCGGCAACCTGGGAGCGAATGCGATTGTGTGCGGCAGCGCCGGCATTGCCACGGGCGCCGCATTTTCGGCTCGCTGTCTTGGCACTGGCCAGGTGTCGGTATGTTTCTTCGGAGAAGGTGCGCTCGGTCAGGGTGTGCTGTATGAAGAGATGAACCTCGCCCAATTGTTCAAGCTTCCGGTGATCTACGTCTGCGAAAACAATCTCTATACGGAATACACGCATTACTCGGAAACGACCGCCGGCAATATTCTCGCGCGGGCAACCGCTTTCGGCTTGGAGGCTGCCAGCGTGGACGGTCAGGACGTGCGTGCCGTTTATGGCAGCGCGCAGCGCCTGGTGGATCGCGCTCGCCGCGGTGACGGTCCCGCGTTCCTGCTGTGCGATACCTATCGCTATCACGGACATCACGTGGGGGACATCAACCGCGAATATTACCGGTCGAAGCAGGAAGAGCAAACCTGGAAGACGGAGCGGGATCCGATCGCGAATTTTGGGAAGTGGCTGGTCGAGCAGAAACTCGCCGACGCAGCAGCGCTCGCTCAAGTACAGTCTGAACTTGAGTCGGAGATGAAAAGGGCAGTCGACTTCGCTGTGGCGGCGCCGTATCCGGCCGCCGACGAAGTGGGCGAGGACGTGTATGCCTGAAACCCATCTTCATGCGCAAACCGCGCAAAACGATCGTGAGCTGACCTTCGCGCAGGCCATTCGCGAGGCGTTGGCGGAAGAGATGCGCCGCGACAAGACGGTCTGCATCATGGGCGAGGACGTGGCCGAGGCGGGCACTCCCTTTAAAGTTCTCTCCGGACTGCTGGAGGAATTCGGCAAAGACCGTGTCCTTGATACGCCGATTTCGGAAGCAGGCTTCACCGGGCTCGCCGTCGGCGCAGCCATGACCGGAATGCGTCCGGTGGTCGACATCATGTTCGGCGATTTCGTCACCTTGACCATGGACCAGATGGTCAACCAGGCCGCGAAAGTCCATTACATGTCGGGCGGGAAATGGCGAGTGCCGATGGTGATGCGCACCACCATGGGAGCGACGCGCCGCTCCGCTGCGCAACACTCTCAGTCGCTACATGCATGGTTCTGCCACGTCCCCGGTTTGAAGGTGGTTCTGCCTTCGACGCCCTTCGACGCCAAGGGACTGCTAAAGGCGGCGATTCGCGATGAGAATCCGGTTGTATTTTTCGAAGACAAGATGATGTACAAGCTCAAAGGCGCGGTGCCTGCAGAGGATTACACGGTCCCGCTGGGAGTTGCAGATATAAAACGTGTGGGCGAAGACATCACCCTGATTGCCACCAGCAGCATGGTGCAGGTGGCGCTGGGTGCGGCGACGATGCTCGAGGAAATCGGAATCAGCGCCGAAGTAGTCGATCCTCGTACCATGTGGCCGCTCGACGAAAAAACTCTGGTTGAATCGGCGAAGAAAACGTCGCGAGCAATCGTGCTCGACGAAGGGTACGAGCGATATGGCGTCACCGCTGAACTTGCGTCGGTGATTGCCACAGGCGCATTCTACGATCTGGACGCTCCGGTCAAACGCATGGGCGCGATGCATGTTCCGATTCCGTTCTCGCCGCCTTTGGAAGATGTAACCGTGCCGACCGAGCAGACCGTGTTCGAGGCCGCGCGAACACTCTGCGGACAGTGAGAGGGAGGTCAGAGGTTAGAGGTCAGATTGAAGAGGTAACAGCTTTTGAAATCTACGTTTTTACCCCTGCAATCTGACTTCTAACTTCTGACCTGTTCTCTGAGCACGTTGCAGCAAAGGAGATGTTTATGGCTCTGCCCACTTATGGAACGATGGCGGTTGATTGGGAAAATCGGGTTGACTTCGACCGCCTGCGCAGCGAGCGCCTGGCGCGCGCAAAGGACCTCCTACAGAAGTCCGAGATGGGCGCGCTGTTGTGCTTCGACATGAACAATGTCCGCTACCTGACCGCGACCCACATCGGCACCTGGGCGCAGGACAAGGCGAATCGCTTCACGTTGCTTCCACAAAACGACGAGCCGATCTTGTGGGACTTCGGATCGGCGGCAAAGCATCATCAATTGCATTGTCCGTGGCTCGGGGAGCGTTCGCGTGCTGGAATCTCGGTGCTGCGCGGCGCCATGACGCCGGAGATGGGACGCGCGGAAGATGTGGCCAAGAAAATTCGCATCGAACTCGAAATGCGCGGTCTGCATAAGGAGCCACTGGGCATCGACATCATCGAATTGCCGGTCCTTTTCGCGTTACAGAAAGAAGGAATCAAAGTTGTCGACGGGCAGGCGCTCATGTCGGAAGCCCGCCTCATCAAGACGCGTGATGAAATCACGTTGCTGAACACGTCCGCCATGATGGTCGATGCCGCGTATGACGAACTCTATCGCGCCATGAAGCCGGGCATGAGCGAAAACCAGGCGGTCGGATTGGTGAGCAAGGTGCTCTACGATCTCGGCTCCGAATATGTGGAAGCCGTGAACGCGATCTCAGGCGAACGTTGCAATCCGCATCCACATGTTTTTTCGGATCGCGTGCTGCGTCCGGGAGATCCGGTGTATTACGACATTCTCCATTCGTACATGGGATACCGCACGTGTTATTACCGGTGCTTCACCGTTGGATACGCCTCGCACGCCATGAACGACGCATACAAGCGGTGCAGGGAATATCTCGATGCGGCGATTGAACTGGTGCGTCCGGGCCGTACCACGGCTGAGATTGCCGCCGTGTGGCCGAAAGCGCAGGAATTCGGTTTCCCGAACGAGGAATCCTGCTTTGCGCTGCAATACGGTCACGGCATTGGCCTCGCTATCTGGGAGAAGCCAGTGATCAGCCGCCTTGTGTCGCTCGATCACCCCTGTGAAATCAAGCCGGGCATGGTGTTCGCGCTGGAAACGTTCTGGCCTTCGACCGATGGCTGGAGCGCCGCTCGCATCGAAGAAGAAATCGTGGTCACCGAAACAGGCCACGAGGTCATCACGCGTTTTCCGGCCGAGGAGCTTCTGGTTGCTGGCCGGCACTATTTCACGGTGGATGGTCCGCTCCCCGCAATTCGAGAGACCGAGTCGAAACCGAGCAAACGCGTGCGCGAGATGATCGAAGCAAGTTCCCGGCAAGAACGAGTTGGCGTAGGCGACTAAGAAAATGTTCACGTAGAGACGCGGCTCGCCGCGTCTAGGGGCAACCACAGTTCACAAGGTCCATTACCGCACACGCGCGGTTGTCAGCAGTCGGAGACGGGGCAAGCCTCGTCTCTACGAATACCGGTTATCCAATTATGGCGATCAGTGTCGTGATGCCCGCGCTCGAAATGGCTCAGGAAACTGGCAAGCTCATTTCGTGGCTGAAGAAAGAAGGCGAGTCCGTTACCAAAGGCGAGCCGTTGCTGGAGGTCGAAACCGACAAAGCGGTGATGGAGATCGAATCACCCGGCGCTGGCGTACTTGCCGGGATCAAGGTCCAGGCCGGGACCGAAGTACCGGTAGGCCGAACTATTGCCTGGATCGTCGGTCCCGGAGAAGTTCCTCCGGCGGATGAAGTGGGCATAGAATCAGGGAGAAAAATAACTGCCGTCGCGACTTCAACCGCAGTTTCGGCGATTCACCCTGCAACTGCAACGTCCGCGGCGGCGCCATCGGCAGCGTCGGTCAAGATTTCGCCCAAAGCGCGACGTCTGGCCAGCGAACGCGGCGTTAGTCTCGCCGATGTCCGCGGATCAGGCGCAGGAGGGGAAATTCTCGCTTCCGACGTTCTCGCCGCCGCGGAATCCAAAGCCGTCGCTGCGCCCGCCACGCTAGGCAGCGACAGCGGCAGCCCGGTCTCCCGGCTGATGGCGGAACGCACCACGCACAGCTGGACGACGGTCCCCCACTTCTTTGTGGTCCGCGAAGTAGACGCGGGCGCGCTGAACGACGCACGACAGAAGTTCGGGGCAGAAACTGAAAAATCACGCGCGGTTAAACTCACCCATACCGATCTGCTGGTCGCGCTCGTTGCCCGCGTTCTCCGGAAGCACCCGCGCGTGAATGCAAGCTGGACCGGTGCAGGCGTTCGCTCCAATGCCGGAATCAACGTTGGACTGGCAATGGCAGTAGACGATGGAGTCGTAGCGCCGGTGATTCCGAATGCCGACAAAGCGACGCCGGGCGAGATCGCAGTGCAAAGACGCGATCTAGCGGAACGAGCACGCGGCGGCAAACTGCGTCCGGCCGATCTCGCGGGCGGAACATTCACGATCAGCAATCTGGGCATGTTCGGAGTGGACGCATTCACGGCTATCATCATTCCGCCGCAGGCCGCGATTCTTGCCGTTGGAGCAATCGCCGACCGAGTCGTGCCGGTCGGTGTCGGTCCGGATGCTCGTCCTGGCATCCGTCCCATGATGACCTTGACGCTATCGAGCGATCATCGTGTTGTGGATGGCGCCCGGGCAGCGGAGTTCTTGCGCGACCTGGTCGAGGCCATCGCCGACCCGCAGCAGTGGTTAAATTTATAACAATGCTTGATCCGATTTAAGATTGCCGAAGTCAAGAAGGAAATTCCGATTCTAGCTATTTTCGCTGCCCTGCTGCCCATAAAGGCCTCCCGCATTTTCGCCGCCCCGCTGCTGCTCATGGCGCTGCTCGCGCTCTCGTTGCCCGCCGCAGCGCAGGGAGGGCCGCCCTTCATCACCAATGACCCTGGCACCCCTGGCGACGCCAACTGGGAGATCAACATCATGGCGTACTCTGAGCGCCATCCTGCCGTGCGCATCTTCAATGCGCCCATTCTGGATTTGAATTATGGCGTCGGCTCTCGCATCCAGCTCACGTACGAGGTACCGTACCTGGTGGAAGGCACCAACGGCGGCCCGACTCGCACTGGCCTGGGCAAGTCTCTGCCGGGCCTGAAGTGGCGCTTCTATGACAGCGATGAGAAAAAACTCTCGATCTCGATCTTTCCTCAGCTCGAGTTCAACAATCCCACATCATCGTTGCAGCGCGGACTCGTTGACTACAACACCAGACTCTATCTTCCTATCGAGGTCCACAAGCAGGTTGGGCCGGTCGAGGTCAATCCCGAAGCGGGCTATATATTCGCCAGCGGCAACGGCGCGGGCTGGTTCACCGGATTGGTGGTCGGTCGGGAAGTCACTAAAAGGCTGGAACTGGATGGCGAACTATATAACAGTGCCAACACCAACGGTTCCAATCACTGGAACACGTTTGACGGCGGAGGCCGCTACCAACTGGGACAGCACTACATCCTGCTTTTCCTGGCTGGCCGCAGCTTCGCATCACCTTCAAGCAGCCAACCGCAATTTCTTGGCTACCTGGGAATGCAGTTCCTGTTTTCCATGAAGCACAAGAAGGAAAACCAAAGTCAGAGCCCAGATCAAAGCCTGCTGCTATCAACGCCCCGTTAGCGGGAACCTTACTTCATCGCGGCCAGCAGCGCGTCTGCCACGAGCTTCCTCGTCTGGTCGTCCATCTCCATCTCCGATGATCCAGCTTTCAGGCTGGCTTCACCGGCTAGATGCTTCGACTTGATTCCGATATAGACGGCGTTGTATGTCGTATCCCCGAGATTTTCTACCTTATGCTTGAAGGGCGGGTACCAGCGGGACTCGCCTGGCTTGGCAAATACCTCTTTTATCTTGCCATTTTCGTCCGTGAAGCGGAGATGCCCGGCAGTGAGAACAACGACCACGCCTCCAATATGCGCATGCAGGCCCGACTTCTCATGCGGCCCATAATGGACGTTCACCACCTGTACATACTCATTCTCGAAAGCCAGACTGTAATGCGTGGGCTCGACCTTGGTGGGATCCTGCGCGAACGCCACGGTGGAGAAACACAAACCCAAACACGCGGCGCAGAACACTCTGGCGTACAACGATTTCAACATGAGAGACGACCTCGGAGATTCCTTCAAGCTGTCCTCAAGCTTATTCGGCCCCGAATAACTGTCAATAGTGGAAACGGGCTTGGACCAAACTGGTAAGAAGGCAGCAGCGCACAGACGGACGATCCGCCTACTCCAGCCCTAACAGAAAAATCTTGATTTCTAGGATTTCAATACCGTGCATACCGAGGCGCAGATGGGTCCGCCGATATTGAACGTGGCCGCAACCTTGGCGCCCTTTACCTGCAACGGAGGTGGAACCTTGCCGAGCAATTGCCAAGCGCACCATCCGAGCATAGCGACGCCGCTGGCGCCTATGGGATGGCCTTTCGCAATCAGGCCGCCCGAGGTGTTGATGCCGCATTCACCATCGACTGCGGCTTTTCCGTCGACCCAATATTGTGCGCCTTTGCCGTACTTGGCTTTTCCCAGAACCTCGGTGCCGAGCGCGCCCATGACCGTGAAACAGTCGTGAATCTCGGCGGCCTTTACGTCTTCCTGCTGGACTCCCGCCATCCGGTAGGCGGCTTGCATTGCCTTGATCGCTCCCGCGGGACGAAGCACATCGCGGCCCGCCTTCTTGAGCGGGTCGGTCGCTTGCGCATACCCGGCAATCTCGACGCAGTCTTGTTTGTTCACCCCGAGCTTGGCCAATCCTTCCTCGGTCGCGAGGAGGAGCGCGGCATAGCCGTCGGTGATCTGTGAACAATCGTAGGTCTTGAGCGGCAACCCTTCGACAATGTAGCGATTGATGCCACCGATCTGCATCGCCTGCTCGACGGTAAGGTCAACGTTGCGCATTTGCGCGTACTCGTTGTGATGGGCGTTCGCGTACTCCGTGACCGCGATCTGAGCCAGGTATTCTTCGGGAATGGCATGCACTTTCAGATAGCACTCCATCACCTCTGCAAAGAGGTGGGGGAAGATGTAGACCTTGCCCTCACGTTCGTCGGGGTGCGAGAAATAGCCGAGAGCTTGGCCAATAAGTTTTCCATCCATCTTCCCGTCGGAGTCGCGCATTTTTTCGTAGCCGATCGCAATTCCAGTATCGCCCCATCCGATTTGCAGTTTCTGGATGACAGAGAGGATGGCCTGACCACCGGAGGCGCAGGCATTTTCGACCGACTCGATGGGTTTGCCGGCGAGTCCCGGAATATCCGCCACCAGGCCCGCGAGCAGCCCTTGCTGGTTGAGGGAGATATTGCAAACAGCGCCCACGGAGCCGACATCGATGGCGGAGGGCTCCACTTTGATTTCCGCACAGGTCTCGGTAACGGCACGGCGAAGAATCTCGGGGACAGCCATGCCCATAAGCTTGCCGAATTTAGATTGATGATAAGCAGCAATATAAATGCGCTTCATAAAACACCTCTCCCGATGATTTCGATTCCAGCAGACCGACGACTCCTCGATCCGCACAAAAGCCGGACTTCGTACACCCTATCTTGCGTCCAGGCAGCGGCGTCAGGGACTGGGTAAACCGTGGTTTTGCCCAACAGAAATCCTACACCTTCTCCTCTCACCCGGCCCAGCGGGTTCACGGAGGCTGAGCTTGAGCGCCCTTCCCTCGGGTGGTCTGATGATCTTCTGCGCCAGAAAGCCCGAATTGCAAAGGCCCCAGGACAATTGTCCTGAGGCCCTTGGTTGTACAACGGATAACCGGCGCTCTGGGTTCAACCGCGGTACATTTAATTTAGTTACCCTACCTCAGCGAGCTACGGCCTCGGCATTGCGCTTAGGCAGTGGCACGAATTCACGCACTTCATACCCTGTCCAAACCTGCCGGGGACGAGCAATTTTCTGCTCGGGATCGTTCAGCATCTCCTGCCACTGGGCAAGCCATCCCACCGTGCGCGGTATGGCAAACAGCACGGTAAACATTTCCGGCTTGAATCCCATGGCCTGATAGATGATTCCCGAGTAGAAATCGACGTTCGGATACAGCTTGCGCTTGACAAAATAGTCGTCCTCAAGCGCGATGCGCTCCAGTTCGAGAGCGATATCCAGCTTGGCATTGCGCCCGGTTACTTCGAACACCTGCTCGGCCGTCCACTTGATGATCTTGGCGCGCGGATCGTAGTTCTTGTAAACCCGGTGTCCGAATCCCATCAGCTTCCCGTGTCCCTCCTTGACTCCCTTGATATATGCGGGCACGTTATTCTTCGAGCCGATCTCATCCAACATTTTCAGCACTTCTTCGTTGGCGCCTCCGTGCAGAGGTCCCGACAACGCCGCGGCGGCCGCTGCCGTCGTCAGGTAGGGATCGGCTTGCGAACTGCCCACGCACCGCATGGTATTGGCGCTGCAGTTCTGCTCGTGGTCGGCATGCAGGATAAACAGAATGTCCAGTGCCCGTGCCAGCACCGGATTCGCCGTGTACTTCGGTTCCACCATCTTCCACAGCATGTTCATGAAATTCTCGGCATACCCCAGGTCGTTGTCCGGGTACTGATAGGGAAAGCCCAGACTGTGCCGGTATGCCATGGCAGCCATGGTGGGCATCTTGGCAATCAGCCGCTTGATCTGCAGCAGACGATTGGCGGGATCGTGGATCTCTCTCGCATCCGGATACACCGTCGCCAGGGCTGCAACCGTGCTCACCAGCATCGCCATGGGATGTGCGTTGTACCGAAAACCCTCCATGAACGTTTTGGTGGTCTCGTGCAGCATGGTGTGATGGGTAATTTCGTTGACCCAATCTTTCAGTTCCTTGTCCTGGGGCAGTTCGCCAAACAGCAACAGGTAGGCAACTTCAAGAAAAGTGCAGTGCTCGGCTAGCACTTCGATGGGATAGCCTCGATATCGCAGAATGCCGCGCTCACCATCGATGAACGTGATCGCGCTGCGGCATGACGCCGTATTTGTGAACGCTGGATCATAGGTCAGGAGTCCAAAATCCGCAGGTCCGGTTTTGATCTGCCGTAGGTCCATGGCCCGGATCGTGCCGTCTTCTATGGGCAACGTATACTTTTGTTCCGTCCGATTGTCGGTGATAGTGATACTGTTTTGTGCCATGTGAGATTCCTCCTTAACATTTCTCGTGATTCGAAACCCGGGGCATACCAGATAGGCTTTCAGATCTACTACAAGGCTAAAGGTTATGAGACTTGGGACGCATTAGCGGTGTGTTTGCTCACACCTCGCGGTGACAAAGCTCACCGCGGATTGCCCGGCTTCCATGAAGTCTGTTACTCGTTACTCATCCGCCGGACGAGTACAATAATGTTAATCCCGGTAGTCCATACGCGCATTTTTTCGCGTTCTAAAAGCGCTGTCCCGCTCCGTCAACCAGCAAAGGGGACGCACGGATGTTCGCCAAAACGCTCGGCAAACCGTTCCGCAAGACGACCGCTGCCGGCCACGCGCTGTTAACCGTCGTCCTCGTCTCCTCTGCCTTGCTCGGCCAAGCGTCGCCCGGCCCACCGACGTCCGGCCAGGGGAAGCCTGCGGCACCGAATTCCCAGGCAGCAGTCGAGCTTCCCGTGACCATGCGACAAAACGTGGCCGCCGGCAAAACCACCGCCGGAACCAAGGTCCAGGCCAAGCTCGCGGTCGCTACCCTGATCAACAGCGTAGTCGTTCCGCGTGACGCGCTCTTTTCAGGAGAAGTCACGGAATCCGTGGCCAGGTCCGCAACCACCCCATCCCGGCTTGCCATTCGCATGGATTCCGCGCAGTGGAAAAACGGCGCAGCGCCTATCGTGCTTTCGCTGGCGCCAAAGGTCTACTTGACCGCATGGTATTACCCGGTGGCGATGCCGACGAATCAGGATTTCTCGTCCCGCCTACCCGACGCTGCAAACCATCCGAGACCTTTGGGTGGGACTGGCGTCGCCTACCCCGGCCCGCGGAATCCGACCGCGCCGCCAGTTCTGGGCCCTGACTCCGGCAGAGACCGGGACACGGGCCTCGCGCAGCCGTCAAGCATTTCGCAACACCGCGTGCTGATGAAAAATGTAGAATCCACGCGCAGTAGCGAAGGCGCGGTCATCCTCACTTCCCAGCATTCCAATATCAAGCTTGATAAGGCGACCACCTATGTTCTGGCCACCGGCGACTTGCTGCCGACGAAGTAATCAGCCAAACGCAATAGCCGCGAACATCTCCGGAGCGTCTTGAGAAGCACGGATTCGAGGCTATGCTTGTCCCCGAAATTTCACAAAGAAACGAGTTAATTGGGCCATGCGTACTCGGTTTTCCTCGGAATCGTGTTGTTAGTCTCTCTCGCGGCGTTGGCCTCGGACGCCAAAGCGCACCCGGCACGTCGCGGAGCTGTCGTGCACAAGTCGAGCTGTACCCGGCACGTGATACGGATATCACGGAAAAGAGCGACGCGAGCGGTTCCATACGCCATTCTCTGTCCCTGCCTTTTCAACAACTTAACTCCAAAAAATCCCCCATTTCCCCGCTTAACCCCGTTTTTCTCCCCTTCATTGCCTTCTGCGTGCCTAAATCTCACGGATTCAATAGCATCAGTGTG
>Ga0181532_10000278_pt1 | contig 54627 bp, 53 predicted proteins | sample PEATcosm2014_Bin_33_FD_119768 | JGI IMG/M metagenome (GOLD analysis project Ga0181532, IMG submission 119768) | Peatland microbial communities from MTU Mesocosm Facility, Houghton, MI, USA - PEATcosm2014_Bin11_30_metaG | ecosystem: Environmental > Terrestrial > Soil > Wetlands > Peat | place... | reverse complement strand
TGTCACCAGCCACAGTTCCCAAGGACTCACCGCTGACCGCGTTTTGGTGAATGTAGATCATACTGTCCATCCTGACCTCATCAATAGCCGTTTCACTTATGTCGCTCTCTCGCGGGCTAGCTTTGATGCTCGAATCTTCACCGACAGTGCAGCTTCGCTCTCTCTGCGCTTGAGCCATGACATCGACAAGACTTCGGCGTTCCAGGTCTCGCAGACACCTGGAGCCCAGGAACAGCAGCGCGCACTACAATCTGACATCCGTCTTGGACTATAACGATTATTCATTTGGCCCCCGAGAAGATTAAAGAGCCCGGCGGATTTTGAGTACACAGAAGGGTTCTGCTCCGTTTAGAAAATTTTCTACTCTACTCTATTCCTCAACAGGTTACAAATCAGACGGCTTGAATCGTTGTGACCCGATCTGCACCGTTTTGACCATGGAACTACTGCAGTTTTACTGCAGCCGGTCATTCTTCAGCCAATCATTCTTCAACCGATCTTGAAGTTCAAGTTTCAGAACCTTACCATACGCGTTGCGCGGCAGTGCTTCTATAAAGATGACTTGCCGGGGCAGTTTGATCTTATTGATTCTGGGACGAAGGAACTCGATGAGTTCTAGGTCGCTGGCGCTCGCGCCTGATTTCAGCGCAACCACGGCGAGTGGGACCTCGCCCCACTTTTCGTCGGTCGTCCCCAGGACGGAAACCTCGGCAATAGCCGGATGATCGAGTAGTTCTTTCTCGATCTCCGCCGGATAGATGTTGACGCCGCCGCTGATGATCATGTCTTTGGAGCGGCCTGCGATGTAGAAAAACCCATCTTCGTCGCATCGCGCCAGGTCACCGGTGTGGAACCATCCGTCTGGGTCGAGCACCTTAGCGGTGGCGGCTGGATTGTTCCAATAGCCGCGGCAAACGTGTGGCCCGCGCAGGCACAGTTCGCCAACCTCATTTGCTGTGACCTGGTTACCGTCGGGATCATCATCCTGGAGGCCAAGTAGCTTTGCCTCTGTGAACATCAGCGGCTTGCCAATCGAACCAGACTTGCGCCGTGAGTCCTCGTCACTCATGGCAAAGCAGTTCACGCCGACCTCGGTCAAGCCATAGCCTTGTCGAAAAGTCAGTCCGCGCTCCTGGTAGGCGTGGAGAAGTTGTAACGGAAGCGGAGCGCCTCCGCTGGCACACCAGCGCAAATGACTAAGATCGAGCGTTGCGAATTCGGGCGTATCGAGGAACATCTTGAAGATCGTCGGTACGCCGAAAAGAAGGGTGCACTCGTACTCTCGGAGAGCTCGCAAAACTTCAGCGGCGTCGAAACTGTCATGCAAAACAATGCTGCCCCCGATGGCGAACAGCGGGGTCATGAATACGGTGAGGCCACCGGCATGGTACATGGGCGTATAAACCTGAACCCTGTCACTCTGCCGCAATTGCCAGGAGATCACCGTGTTGTAGGCGTTCCACGCAATCTGCCGGTGTGGAATCATTACGCCCTTCGGCCGTCCGGTGGTGCCGCTGGTATAGAGCAAGCAGAAAATATCCTCAGGTTGAAGTCTCGTGGCGAGTGGATCCGGACGAACTTGATCGATAGCTTTGGAGTAACTCAGTGCCTTGGCGGTATTGTCGTTCGCATCCAGGCTTATTAAGTGCCCGAAAGCCCGGAGTTCTTGCAGCTCCTGAACTAGTTTCTCGTATCGTGCGGAGTACATGAGGCAGCGGGGCCCACAGTCCGCGAGTATCTGGTGTAGTTCGTGAGCCGTACTGCGTGTCCCGAGTGGGACGAGAATTACGCCCGACTTGCTTGCCGCCCAAAAGGCATCGACATATTCAACCCGGTTCTCGGACAGAATGCAGACGCGATCCCCCGGGACGAGAGAGCAGAGATCCGTCCAGATGCGTGCACACTGCGTGGCCCGCCGATTGAGTTCCGCGTAACTGAACTGCCGGCGCGTGGGAACATGGATCAATGCGATCGCGTCGGGACTAAGACGGGCACGCTCTCCGAGAATATCGCCAGTAATCACAAGTTCTCCCCAAACTGCCTCGAAACAGATTGTGCACCGGCGGACGCGCCGGAGGAATCTGATGCGAGAATTTGCAGCAAGACTCGCGTTAATTCCCGGGGACGCTCGAGCTGCGGTGCATGGCCGCAACGCTCAATGACGGTAAGCGTGCAATGGGGAAGCTGCGATTGCAGCTTCTTCGCATAATCCAGCGGGACGAGGCGATCGGAGGCACCCCAGATGAGATCGACCGGGAGCGGGAACCTTGTCAGTTGGTCATCGAGCAGATATTTCGACATATCTTCCACACCTGTGGCCAGAAGCCGCGAGATGGGACCTGTATTTGAGACGCGCACCAGATCATCGAGGACGAAATTCGGCCGGCGGGGAGTGGAAGGATCCAGTACGGCATCAAGCGCGCGTCGAGCTTCTTCGCGGTCCTTGGGCATGATGCCGATCTCCGATACGTTCTTGATGGGGCCGCCATCGATGAGGATAACCCGCGTAACGCGCTGCAGGTATTTCTGCGCGTATTTCTGAGCATAGAGCATCGCCATCCATGCACCGAGCGAATTACCTACCAACACCATCGGTGCATCTCTCCATGGTATTCGTTCGAGCACCTGCTCCAGCGCCGTGAGCAGCGTTCCCAGACCCAGCGCACCCGCAGCCGGTTCGCTCTCGCCATGGCCCGCAAGGTCCGGGATCACCAACTGAAAGCGCCGCTTCAGCGTGGGTGCCACTTTGTACCATGTTCCCGCTTGATCGCCTGCTCCATGCATCAAAACCAGCAATGGTCCGGCGCCGCCATACCACACGATTTGTTCTCCCACCGCAGTTGTAAGTTTCGTTTTCCGAAAACCGGCTCGGCGAAGTGCACTTCTCCGCAGCCAGAAGGTCGTGGCGATAGGCCGCAAAAAGAAAAGGATGAAAAAGACAATCAGAGTCGTAACTGCGGCGAAAACCAGCGGAGGCACAATTTTGATTGCCAGACCCATTCCGCTCCTCTCTGCCGCTTTGGTTGGAGGTCAAGTCCGAAACCCGCTTATGGCATTCGAAACGCGCAACCCGCCTGATTGTAGCCGACCCCGGAGCCGACCAGCACGACCAGGTTGCCCGGCTTCACCTTGCCCTGCTCGATCGCGTGGTCCAGTGCCATGCCCACGCATGCGGAACCCGTGTAGCCATACTGTTCCATGATGGTATGCGCGCGTTCCACGGGTACACCAAGATGGTCCATGACGCGTTCAATCGTGGGTTTCCGCACTTGGGTAAAGATGAAGCTATCGACGTCGCGCACATCGAAACCGCCGTCTTTTGCGAGTTGGTGCACGATGATCGGCCACGTCTCCTCGTTCAACTCCGAAGGATAGCGGTTCTTGATCGTGCATGCGGTGCGCCCCGCCTTAACCGAGTCCTCGCTGGCCGGTTCGAAGGTGCCGCCGGAATAGATTCCCCAGTAGGCGTGGTAGGAGCCATCGGCGCGGAAAGTCGAAGCGATAAAGCCCGGCGAAGAGGCTGGTTCGAGCACTGCCGCGCCCGCCCCATCACCATAGAAGAAGACCATGGGATCGGTAGCCGACGTGAGTTTGTGCATGAGATAGACGCCGATGACGAGCACCGTCTTAATGCCTGGGTTAGCGGCGATGATTCCCGCGGCCGCGGAAAGACCGGTCGGAAACGAAGCACAGGCGCAGCCGACATCAAAGGTGCCCGCATTTTTTGCGCCCAGCTTATACTGCAGCACGACCGAGGTAGCGGGTGTTATGTAGTCCGGCGAATCAGTGCCGAGGATGATCAGATCGACATCTTCGGGCTTCTTGCCGGCACGCTCCAGTGCGAGTTTGGCTGCGGGTAGAGCGACATCGCTGGTAGCCCAGTCTTCAGGGGCATGCCAGCGCCTTTTGATGCCGCTGCTGGCCTCCATTTTGTCCACGAAATCCGGGATGTGCTTGAACCGCTCGCGTAGCATGTCATTCGTCACTTCTATCTCCGGTACGTAGCTCCCGGTAGCGACAATAGTTGCGTAACGCGTCATAAATAAGTTCTCTTGAACTGCCGTAAGTTACGTCCCCAGTACTAATCCGCCATCGACGGAAAGCACGGCACCGGTAATGAACGATGCCGCATCGGAGGCCAGCCACAGGTACGCCTCGGCCACGTCCTCAGGCTTTCCCATGCGACCGAGAGGAGTATGCGAAACCATGTTCTGGACGACCTTCTCCGGCATCTTCTGCACCATTTCGGTGGCGATGAAGCCGGGAGCGACGGCGTTCACGCGGATATTGTATTTCGCCAGTTCACGCGACCACGTCCGCGCAAACGCGATAACTCCGGCCTTGGTGGCGGCATAATTTGTCTGACCAAAATTTCCATACAGACCGACCACGGAAGAGGCGTTTAGGATCACACCCGAGCGATTGCGGATCATGTGGGGCGCAACCGCTCGCGAGCAAAGGAAGACACCTTTGAGGTTGACTGAGATGACCGAATCGAACGCATCATCGGTCATACTTCCGACAACCGCACCGGCGGCTGCGTCATCCTTCCATTTGACGAGCTGCGCATCGCGCGTGATACCGGCATTATTGACGAGCATATCGACCGCACCCCACCGTCCGACAACTTCCGCGACGGCAGACTCGACATCGGCGGCATCGCAGACGTTGACTTTGCGGAAGAACGCCTCGCCTCCGAGCGCGGAGAGTTCGCGCAGTAACTCACCCTGCCCGGCGTTGTTGACATCCCATGCCGCCACGCGGCAACCTTCGCTCGCAAACCGCCGGGCCGTGGCGAGCCCGATCCCCGCCGCGGCGCCGGTGACGATGACGACTTTACCGTGCAGACCTGTATCTTTCATGCGCGCTCTAAAACGTGTACTTCAGCGCAAACTGGATGACTCGGGGCCCCGTGGTAGTTGACGCGATCTGCCCAAAGTTCCCAGAGGAAACCACATTCACGGGGTTAGCAAAATTCACGTTGTTGAACAGATTGAAAAACTCGGCCCGGAACTCTGCACGTTGGCTTTCCGTGACCGGGATGGACTTGATTATGGACAAGTCCGTATTGATCTGTTTCGGTCCGCGGATGATGTTCCGCCCCAGGGTGCCGAAATCCGCGGTGTCGGGGGTAGGAACAACGAACGCGGACGTGTCGAAATAGGCGTTCAGGCGGTCGGCAACGTTGCCGCTCTTGATTGCCGATGCCACCGTCCGCCCGGGAGCCAAGTCGCCTTGGGTGAACGCAAACAGCGAATCCGAGCCCAGGACCGAGAACGGAACGCCGGACTGCAGCGTTACAATTCCGGACACACTCCACGAGTTCACCAGACCCTTCACCAGCCCCGAGCCGCCTTTATAAGCATTCGGAAGCTGATACAGGTAACTCCCGACGAAGCGGTGCCGCCTGTCGAAATCCGAGGAAGCATGGTTGTGGTTTTCATCCACCATATCACCCGGGAGCAGCGTGACGTCGCTGACGTCGCTGCCCGAGTAGTCGTCGATCGAGCGGGACCAGGTGTAGCTGAGTAACATCTGCAAACCATAGGAGAAGCGCTTGTTGACGGTTGCCTGCAGAGAGTTGTAATTGGAGTTAGAATTGCTCTCCATCAGGAAGCTACCCAATCCGGGGGCAGGCAAATCGCCGAAGCCGGGGAACAGCGGTCCGCCCAGACTGCCAACCGCAGGTACCCCGGCGAACGAGGGGCCAACCGCCTGGTTGAAAGAGAACAAGCGCGGGAACTTGCGTCCCAGCGAACCGACGTAGCCCAGATCCAGCATCCAGTTGTTGGCGAAGCTGGTTTGCACTCCTAAGTTGAACGTTTGCGTGTATGGAATGCTCCAGTCGTGCAGGTCGGGATAGATCCCGGTGGCTGGAACTATGGTTGGCGTGGGCGTAGTCGAACCATAGGAGGTCACCGGCAACACCGCCGGATATCCCCCAAACGGGAAAATGCCGGTATTGCTGAGACTCAGTGGGAAGGCACTGGGCAGCGGGACTTGCACAAATGGATTTTCGTTTGGGGTGGCAACCGCGCTGGCTAGCATTTCGTAAGGCATATTGAACAGCTGGCTGTTATACAGCCGCATGTTGGGCCGGTCAAAGAAGATGCCATACCCTCCGCGCAGAACAATCTTGCCGCTATTTGTCATTTGATAGGCGAAGCCCACCCTCGGCCCGAAGTTTTTATAGTTCGGATTCACCAGCCCGTCGTTGACCTTGGGAATTCCGGGCAAGTTTCCGTTACCAGCCTGAACGAATCCGCCCGTGACCGCCACCCCGCAAGTATCCAAACAGCCGGGCACAACCGGCAGAGGCGTGGTAGCAGCCCGCGACGGATCGAAACCCACAAAATGGCCCTGGGTCTCGGTGGTGGGACCGAAATAGTCATAGCGCAGCCCCAGATTGAGGGTAAGGCGAGGGGCGACTTTCCAGTCGTCCTGGAAGAAAGCCGAAAAGTCGTTGGCGCGGTTGTGCAGGCTGTTAGTGCCCGAACCAATCACAGACACGCTGGCAAGCCCGGCCAGGAAATCCTCGAACGGGTTGCCAGTCAGGAATCCGGCATAGGCAATTTCGCCGTTGGGGAACACATCGAAATAGGGTGCGTCCAGCTCCTGCCGCTTGTACTCACCGCCGAACTTCATGGTGTGTCGGCCCTTCGTCCATGTCATCATCTCGCTGGCGCTATACATATTGGTCGCCGCATAGGTGATGCCGAGTGGAGACGGTCCAAGAGTGAACATGTTCGCAAAAATCATGGTTGGCATGCTCGGGAACAAGCTGCTCAATGGCGATGCAATTCCCAAATCCGCCGAGGTCACGGGCGTAGAAGGTTTGCCGGGACCGTAAATCGTGCTCCAGCCGAACCTGACTTCATTCAGCAAATGACTCGAGATCACCGACTGCACGCCGGCCGAAAGCACGCGCTGGTTGATGTCCTCCTCGGTCGGCCAGCCGGGCGCCTGCAACGGGTTGCCATCGCCAAACTGGTCGTAGAGCGCCTGATTTTCACGGTTGAATGCTTGAAAGTATTTGGCGAAGAATCGGCTTCCTTCCGTTAGTTTGACATCCAGATTGGTGTTGAACTGATCCTCTTTATAGGTCGAGTTGGAAGGAATCGTCTCCAGAACGGGGGCGAGGCTCGACGGACAAGTTCCGGTAACCACACCGGGAATGCCAGGAATCATAGGCTGCCCATTGGGAAGCGTTTCTGTCAAAGCTAGTGTGGCGACGGGATCGACATATCCGAGAAATGCGGGGTTGTAGCACTTCGACAGGTTAGAAAGAGATAGAGGAGTGCGCGTGCTGAGCGGCCCCAGACCGGCAGGCGCAAACACGGTTGCGAGCGAGTTGGTCAACGAGGTGCCGTTGGTTTCGCGGGTGCCCTGGTACGAGATAAAGAACCATGCGCGATCCTTGATGAGCGGACCGCCCAGCGTGCCGCCAAACTGGTTGCGTCTGTAAGTCGGTCGCGGCGTAACCACTGACACCCCTCCACTTTGCTCCTCCCCGTTGAGGAAGAAATTGTTCGCATCGAGAACCGTGTTCCGCAGAAACTCGTAGGCATCGCCATGGAAGCTGTTAGTGCCGGATTTGGTGACGGCGGCCACGTTGCCCCCGACGTTGCGACCCGCGGAAGCATCGTACATGCTGGTTTGCACGATGAATTCCTGGAGTGAATCGATTGCCGGGACAGAAAGATTGAAGTTCTCGCCCGTGCCAATGGAATTCGCATCCACGCCGTTGATGATGATGTTGTTGGAGAGCGCGCGCTGTCCGTTGACATATACAGCAACATCGCCCCGGCCCAAGTCGGAAGAGTTCTGGATCGAACCCGAAGTTCCAGTCGTCAGAGTTAATAATTGCTGGAAGTTGCGCGTCGGCAACGGCAGCGAGGTCATCTCCCTCTCATCAATGACCGTACCCTTGGCGGAGCTTTCCGTCTGCACGAGCGGCGATTCGCCCGTGACCGAAACCGTGGCCGGCGCACCCGCGACTTTGAGAGCTACGTCGACGACCGAACTCTCGGTGATCCTGACGGCGATTCCTTTCAGTGCGATCGCAGCAAATCCGCTTTGGGTCAATTCGAGCCGATAGAAGCCTGGGTCGAGCAGGGGAAACGAGTAACGGCCGTTGCCGCCCGTTGTGGTTTCGCGCCGCACTCCCGCATCGCTAGTCAGGACGACCTTTGCGCCTGCCACGACCGCCCCGGTGGGATCCGTAACCACGCCCACGACTTGCCCGGTGGTGGCGGTCTGCGCCTGAGTCAATGGTGCCATGAAACACAGAATGCTGGCGGCCGCCAGCAGCGTTGTGAGGGTTCGCGTTCGCATGATGCCTCCTAGTGTCGCACTTACCGCCTCGTAGCTCGGCCCTTCCGGCTGCGGGTGTACAGACGGACAAACTGATCGATTGCTTCTTCGTCACTCACGCCCAGATAGCGCTCGGCGCCGAAGAGTTTCTCCACCAGAAAATGGGTAACAAACTGCAAGTACAAACTGACGTAGGCAAATCCAGGATTCACATCGTCCGGAAACGGAATCGGAGTCTTTTGAAACAAGGCGGTGGAATATGTGCGCAAACCCCCGGCAACTTCACGGTAGCTGTGAATGAAGTGCTTATGACGGAACTCAACCACGTCGACATACATAAGCCGCCAGTAGTCCAGGTTCTCCGAGACCACGCGGCCGACGGCCATCCCCAGTTTCTTCAACGACTCAGGATCCGGGGATTGCATCAAGGGAAAGATCTTTTTCTGCCGGAGGGCCTCCATTTTCTGCTCCATGCGCCGGACCAGACCGATGAATATGTCTTCCTTGGTCGGGTAGTAGAGGTAGAGCTTACCCATGGAAACGCCGGCCTTGTGGGCGATTTCCCGGACGGTGGTACCGTGAAATCCTTGCCGCGTGAAGAGTTTTTGCGCGGCGCATTCGATCTTCAGCCGGTTCTTGGCGACGGTGTCGTCCAAAAGCTTGGGCATATTTCCGTCCGCTCGTGTGCTCAATACGAGCGCTCGCTTTGTATTGTTAAAGACGAGCGCTCGCTCTCGGTGGGGATTCTAGGGCGCCGCCCTTTGGCCTGTCAAGAAGATTCCGTGGACAGAGCTGGCGGTCGCCTTCAGAAACTGTTCCAAAGTTGCTGGGAAGGGGCGGGGGCACTCCTGCTGCAAAGGGTGAAGGCAGCACACCCAACTCGCCCTGGGCCGCCATTCCGTACTTTCTCAGCTTTCACTGACGCAACTTAACTTCGGGAACTCTTTGACGGGGCAAATCACCTAAAGGGTCGTAGCGCATTCTGGCAACGGCTGCCCGGACACCCCAATCCGGGTCCCAAAATGGCCGGGCGTTCAATCTCTCAGATATAAACGGCAGGAATAATCAGAACAACTAAGAAATCCCAGAAATTCTAATCGCCTGATTTCAGGGTCTTGATCCGTGGTGGTGGCTTTTGTCCCCTGGGAAGGACATAAGCGAGGCCTGCCCCCGCCGTTTCCCGCTTCGATCATCCTGAGCGGATGGTGACCTCACTGAAATTAGAAAACTACACCTTTCTAACGTCGAAAACCGCGACGCAGAAACCCAATGTTTATGTGTTTATGCGCCCTCTGGAGGAGCAAATTTTGGGAGGGTTTTCTAACGGCTACGCAAAACACCCATCTATGCTACCCTCACCAAGCCCTCCGGATGCATCATATCGCGTAGGAACCCGAGGAAACTCACTCTATAATAAACAGCATTTTCGACCCCTCTTCGCCATTTGTGCGCCAGCCAGTTGAGCGCGGCAGGGGTATCCGATCTATTAGTCGCGCAGATGATCGGTCATTCCACGCCGAGCATTCTGCAAAAATATTCCAAAGCTATTGACGAGTATCGACGCGATGCAGTACGCAAGCTGGAACATATGCGGGCTGAGCACGCCGAGCAACATCCACCACAGACCTCAATAAACTGACCCCGAGCGCGCTTATTTGCGTGCAACTCAGTCTGCTCCAATCGTGCGATAATTCGTGTTCTTCCCCAGTAACTCTTTTCGACGACAGTCAGTGTCGTAAGGTGGTATCGGCAAACGGATGGACAGCCCCGACTGACCAGGATTCATACCAAATGGCTCTTAAGAAATCTGAACTGTACTCCTCCCTCTGGTCAAGCTGCGACGAACTCCGCGGCGGCATGGACGCCAGCCAGTACAAGGACTACGTCCTCGTCCTGCTCTTCATCAAGTATGTCAGCGACAAATATGCCGGGATGCCGTATGCGCCGATCACAATCCCGCCCGGCTCCAGCTTCAAGGACATGGTCGCGCTCAAGGGCAAGTCCGACATCGGCGATCAGATCAACAAGAAAATCATCGACCCGCTGGCCAAAGCCAACAATCTGTCCGACATGCCGGACTTCAACGAAGCCTCCAAGCTCGGCAGTGGCAAGGAGATGGTGGAACGGCTCACGAACCTCATCGCCATCTTCGAGAACAAGGCTCTGGACTTCAGTAAAAACCGCGCCGACGGCGACGACATTCTGGGCGATGCCTACGAATACCTGATGCGGCACTTCGCCACGGAGAGTGGCAAGAGCAAGGGGCAGTTCTATACCCCCGCCGAGGTCAGTCGCGTTATCGCGAAGATCATCGGCATCCGTGGCGCGGAGATCAGCAGTTCCACCACCGTCTATGACCCCACCTGTGGCTCGGGATCGTTGCTCCTGAAAGTCGGCGACGAGGCGGGCATGACTGTCACCCTCTACGGGCAGGAGAAGGATGCTGCTACCAGCGGCCTTGCGCGGATGAACATGATCCTGCACAACAACCCTACCGCGCTGATCGTTCAGGGCAATACGCTGGCCGATCCAAAGTTCAAGGAAGGTGACACGCTCAAGACGTTCGATTATGTCGTTGCCAATCCTCCATTCAGCGACAAGCGTTGGAGCACCGGCATCAAGCCGCTAGAAGATGTGTACGAGAGGTTCAAGCCCTTCGGCACGCCTCCCGCCAAGCAGGGTGACTACGCATACCTTCTCCACATCGTCCGGTCCCTCAAGAACACCGGAAAGGGCGCGTGCATTCTGCCGCACGGGGTCCTGTTTCGCAGCAATGCCGAAGGCGACATCCGCCGTGCTCTTGTCCGCAAAGGCTATATCAAAGGCATCATCGGCCTGCCCGCCAACCTCTTTTATGGAACCGGCATCCCGGCGTGTATCGTCGTCATTGACAAGCAGGACTCTCACGCCCGAAAGGGCATCTTCATGATCGACGCCAGTGCGGGCTTCATGAAGGACGGCCCCAAGAACCGCCTACGCGCCCAAGACATCCACAAGATCGTCGATGTCTTCAACAAGTGCCTCGAAGTTCCGAAATACTCGCGCATGGTTTCTGTCGAGGAAATCGAGAAAAACGAGTTCAATCTCAACCTGCCGCGCTACATTGACAGCCAACAGGCCGAGGATCTCCAGGACATTGACGGTCACTTGCGGGGCGGAATCCCGGTGCGAGACGTAGATGACCTTCAACGTTACTGGAATGTTTGCCCGCAATTGCGCAAGACCTTGTTCAAGGCGAACCGCCCCGGCTACGTCGATCTAGCCGTGGACAAGCCCGCCATCAAGTCCACGATCTACGAGCACCCGGAGTTCGCCGCCTTCATTTCCGGCATGAACGGCCACTTCTTCGCCTGGCGGCAGAAGAGCGCCAAGGCGCTGCGGCAGTTGAAGGCGGGCAGTCACCCCAAAGAGACCATCGTCGCCCTCTCTGAAGACCTTCTTACCCACTACACCGGCCAGCCGCTCATCGATAAGTACGACGTGTATCAGCACCTCATGGACTATTGGGCCGGGACCATGCAGGACGACTGTTATCTGATTGCCGCCGATGGCTGGAAGGCCGAGACCTACAGGGTTATCGAGAAGGACAAGAAGGGCAAGGAGAGGGACAAGGGCTGGGCCTGCGACCTTGTTCCCAAGTCTTTTATCGTCGCCCGCTACTTCGCGAAAGAGCAGCAGGCGATTACCAAACTAGAAGCTGATCTGGAAACCACCGCCTCTAGCCTGATCGAGCTGGAGGAGGAACATGGCGGTGAAGAAGGCGCGTTTTCGGAACTCGACAAGGTGAGCAAGGCCAATGTCACCGCGCGGCTGAAAGAGATAGAGGACGAAAAGGATGCCCAGAACGAAGCCGCCGCGTTGAATGAATGGCTGAAACTAGCCAACGAAGAGGCCGACCTCAAGAAACGACTAAAAGAGGCTGAGGCCGATGTGGATGCCAAGGCTTACAAGAAATACGCAATGCTCGCGGAGGCGGAGATCAAGACGCTGGTCGTGGATGACAAGTGGCTCGCTGCGCTCGACACCGCTATTCACGGCGAGATGGATCGAGTAAGCCAGGCTCTCACCCAGCGTGTGAAAGTACTGGCGGAACGCTACGAAACCCCGATGCCGCAGATGGTCCGCTGCGTCGACGAGCTAGAGGCGACCGTGAATAGGCACCTCAAACAGATGGGGTTCTCATGGAATTGAAGCCCCGCTACAAACAGACCGAGGTGGGGGTTATCCCTGAGGATTGGGAGGTCGCACCACTCGGCAAACGCGCCACCTTCAAGACAGGCCCCTTCGGTAGTGCTCTGCACCAGTCAGACTATGTTGATGGTGGCGTTCCGGTCATCAATCCCATGCAGATTGTCGATGGAAAACTTTTCCCCACGGCGGCAATGTCAATCTCAGAAGCGGCAGCACGAAGGCTGTCTGATTTTCGGCTTTCTGAAGGAAACATAGTCATCGGCAGGCGCGGTGAAATGGGACGCTGCGCATTCGTGCTACCCGAACATCAAGGTTGGCTTTGCGGAACTGGCTCAATGATTATTCGTACCGGGCCGTCGCTTGAGGCGCAGTTTATCTGGCGTGTCTTAGCCAGTCCGCCGATCATTGCAGAAATCGAGAATGCTTCGGTCGGCTCCACGATGATTAATCTGAACCAGGGCACGCTGGGAAACCTTCTCGTCCCGTTCCCTCCGAACAAAGCCGAACAGGCAGCCATCGGCCAGACGTTGAGCGATGCGGATGCTCTCATCGAATCCCTGGAACAACTGATCTTCAAGAAACGCCACCTCAAACAAGGCGTCATGCAGGAATTGCTCCGTCCAAAGGATTGGTGGCAACCAACAAACCTAAACAGCATTGCCGATCGAAGTCAACGATGGAGTTTCACGGGTGGTCCATTCGGTTCGAACTTGAAATCATCTGACTACGCCGACGAAGGCGTGCGAATTATTCAGCTCCAAAATATTGGGGACGGCGAGTTCAAAGATGATTATGAGATCTACACATCTCCTGAAAAGGCTGATGAACTCCTAAGCTGCAATATCTATCCTGGCGAAATCATTCTTTCCAAAATGGGCGATCCGGTGGCGAGGGCCTGCATCATTCCCGCATATCGAGAGCGGTATCTTATGTGCTCCGACGGAATCCGCTTGGCCGTTGATCCAAAGAGGTTCAACACCTATTTCGTTTACATAATGATCAACGCTCTGGAGTTCAGAACGAAAGCAGCAAACGCGGGTACCGGTTCAACAAGAAAACGAATCGGCCTGACAGCACTGAGAAACTTAGAGATGTTATGCCCGCCCCTGCCCGAACAAGCCGCCATCGCGCTTGTCCTGAGTGATATGGAGGCGGAGATCGCTGCATTAGACTCAAAGCTCTCCAAAGCCCGCCAGCTCAAGCAGGGCATGATGCAGGAACTCCTCACCGGGAGAATCCGGCTGATATGAACCACATCACCTTCATCAAGAAGAATTTCTCTTCCTCTGAAGATGGCCAGTTTCAATTGGGGTTCACAGCTAAAGCACTCATACGAGCTGTCGTGGCGGCGGGACAGAAGCCGACACCCGGTCGTAAGGCGTACGACGCGCAGGCAGACATAGATATGCGGATCAGTGCTCTGAAGAGTGCGGTCGACTTGCGGGGTCCATCTTTGCGTGCGACTGGCGTGTTCTTGGCTTCCGGTAGCACAGACAGGGCAGACAAGTCTTTCTACGTTGGCAACGCGTTGTGTGCGCACTCGGCGTACGCCGATCTTGGTATCCCGTGGCTTGTAAATGTCGAAAAGTTGAGTCCGAGGGTGAGGATCGAAAAGAGGAAGACTTCCAGACGGCCTGACTTCCTCGGCAGGGCAACAAGGCACGCGTGGTTCAGTTTTGAGAGCAAGGGCCGGGCCAAGTCTCCAGGACCACGCTTACTCAAGGACTGGAAGAAGCAAGCGAGGGCCGTAAAGAAGGTCAACGGGAAAGATGTACAGCGCGGCATTGTCTCTGCGGCGTTTTTGAACAAAACGCGCGAATGGGAGTTGTTGTGGGCCGACCCACCTTCTGACCGCGATTCACTGGAACTAGAAGTTGACGAATCTACGTTCTTCAATGCGTTCTATCAGCCTATCGTCAACTTCATCCAGAGCGACAATCCGTCCATCGAGCTCAGAGAAGGTATCCTCAGGCTATCCAGCGTCAGCGATGTTTATGTAGGACTACATGGGCAGGTGCTATCGGCGTTTCTGCGTCAGAACTGGGGAGCAGTAACCTCTTTTGCCTCGGAGGCGCTTGCCCCAGAAGACCAAAATGGAGCCATCCTTCCAGACGGTAGCCGCCTGTTCCGGGACGGATTAATTATCAAATTGGGGCCAAGCTGGAATGACGAGGACGTTAGGTACGTCATTCTTATAGGAGGTACAAACTCCACAACCATGACCGCAAAGAATGTCGGTACACCCGAACGCGCCACCCAGAACCGCATCATTGCACTCTTTCGCGATGAACTGCACTACCGCTACCTCGGTAACTGGACCGACCGCGAGTGCAACAGCAATATCGACGAAGGTTTGCTCACAGCGTATCTCGCGAGTTGCGGCTATCACCCGGCGCAGGTCAGTGTTGCTGTCTACAAGTTGCGCACTGAAGCCGACAACCACAGCCGCAGCCTCTACGCCAACAATAAAGCCGTCTACAGCCTTCTGCGTTACGGCGTCCCGGTGAAGATCGAAGCAGGGAAGGTGACCGAGACCGTACATCTCATCAACTGGCAAGAGCCGGAGAAGAACGACTTTGCCATCGCCGAGGAAGTTACGCTGCGCGGCAACCACGAGCGACGGCCTGATCTGGTCCTGTGCGTGAACGGCATTGCCGTCGGCGTTATCGAATTGAAGTGCAGTCGCATCAGTGTAGGCGACGGTATCCGGCAGAATCTTTCCAACCAGCAGCCGGAGTTCAACGAGTGGTTCTTTTCGACCGTCCAGTTCGTTTTTGCCGGTAATGACTCCGAGGGTCTGCAATACGGCACCATCCTCACGCCGGAAAAGTATTTCATGCGGTGGAAGGAAGACGAGCAGGACAACAGCCGCTTCAAACTGGACAAATATCTGCTCAAGATGTGCCGCAAAGACCGGCTTATCGAGCTGATGCACGACTTCGTGCTCTTCGATGGCGGTATAAAGAAGCTGCCGCGTGTGCATCAGTATTTCGGCATCAAGGCTGCACAAGACCATGTTCGCCAGCGCAAGGGCGGCATCATCTGGCATACGCAGGGCAGCGGTAAGAGCATCGTGATGGTACTGCTAGCCAAGTGGATTCTGGAGAACAACCCCAACGCCCGAGTTGCCATCATCACTGACCGCGACGAACTGGACAAGCAGATCGAGCAGGTCTTTACCGGCTCGGGCGAAGCGATCAAACGCAGCACGAGTGGCCGAGACTTGATGAGACAGCTCGGCGAAGCCAAGCCGCGCCTGCTGTGTTCATTGGTTCACAAGTTTGGCAAAAAGGACGTAGACGATTTCGAAGCCTTCATCAAAGAACTTGAGGACCAGCCCAGCCATACCGAGGGAGAGGTTTTTGTCTTCGTCGACGAATGCCACCGCACCCAGAGCGGCAAACTGCATCGCGTGATGAAGGCGATGATGCCCAACGCAGTTTTTGTCGGCTTCACCGGCACACCGCTTCTCAAGAAGGACCGGCAGACCAGCCTGGAAGTTTTTGGCGGGTACATCCACACCTACAAGTTCAGCGAAGGCGTGGAGGATGAAGTGGTGCTCGATCTGATCTATGAGGCGCGGGACATTGACCAGCACCTTGGCTCCGAGGACAAAATCGATGCGTGGTTTGAGGCCAAAACGAAGGGGTTAAACGATTGGCAACGAGATGAACTGAAAAAGCATTGGGGCACGCTGCAGATCGTGCTCAGTTCCAAGTCGCGCATGGATCGGGTGGTGAGTGACATAATCTTCGATTTCAGTGTGAAGCCGCGCCTGTCTAGCGAGCGCGGCAATGCCATCCTGGTGGCGTCAAGCATTTACGAAGCGTGCAAGTACTTCTCCCTTTTCCAGAAGACCCCGTTCAAGGGGAAATGCGCGGTCGTTACCTCCTACAACCCGCAGGTTCAGGACGTGACCAAGGAAGAGGTTGGTGCGAACAGCGAAACGGACAAGCAGTTCATCTACAACATCTACACCGAGCTGCTCAAAAGCTTTGAGCCCAAACCGGGCATGACGAAGACCGAGACCTACGAGGAGTGGGCCAAGAGCCTTTTCACCAAAGAGCCCGCGAACATGAAGCTGCTCGTGGTGGTGGACAAACTGCTGACAGGTTTTGACGCTCCACCCTGCACGTATCTATACATCGACAAGTCGATGCAAGACCACGGCCTGTTCCAAGCGATCTGCCGCGTTAACCGGCTAGACGGCGAAGACAAAGACTTCGGCTACATTGTGGACTACAAAGACCTGTTCAAGAAGGTCGAAAACGCCATCGCGGTTTACACGTCCGAGCTAGATCGCAGTGCGGGCGGTGTCGATCCAGAAGTGCTGCTACAGGACCGGCTTAAAAAGGGCAAGGAGCGCCTCGACAATGCGCTCGAAACTGTGGCGCTGCTGTGCGAGCCGGTTGCGCCACCCAAAGATGAATTCCAGTACATCCGCTACTTCTGCGGCAACACAGAGATCCCGACTGACCTTGAGGAACGGGAACCACAACGTGCCGCGCTCTACAAGGCGACGGCATCTCTCGTGCGCGCATACGCCAATATTGCCGACGAGTTGGATCGCGCAGGATATAGCGGGGCTGACATCGTTCGCATCAAAGAACAGCTTAAACAGCACGTAGATCTCCGCGAGATCATCCGCAAGGCGAGCGGTGAGAGCTTGGACCTCAAAGCGTACGAGGCCGACATGCGGCACTTGATCGATACCTACATCGAGGCCGACGAGCCGAGGAAGATTTCGCCTTTCGACAACATGGGCCTGATGGAGTTGATCGTGAACACCGGCATCGCCAACGCTATCGCAATGCAGCTTGGCGGATTGAAGGGAGACCGCAACGCGATTGCCGAAACTATCGAGAACAACGTCCGCAAAAAGATCATCAAAGAACACCTGAACGACCCAGCCTATTACGAAAAGATGTCGGTGCTTCTGGACGAGATTATTGCCACGCGGAAGGCGAAAGCCATCGAATACGAGGAGTACCTCAAACGTATAGCCGACCTTGCGAAGCGCGTGGAGGCAGGGCAGGCGGAAGATACGCCCAAAACGCTGGACACACCCGGCAAGCGTGCCCTCTACAACAATCTGAACCACAATGAAGACTTGGCGCTCAAGATCGACTTAGCAATTAGAAAAAATCGCCCTGACGGCTGGCGGGGTGTTCAAGCAAGGGAACAGGTGATTAAAAGGGCTTTATACGATGTGTTGGCGGACGTGGGTGAGGTAGAGAGAATCTTTCCGATCATTAAAGCGCAGCGCGAGTACTGATGGTCACGCAACTCAAACTCGGCGACATCGCAGCAGACGTAACGCTGAAGGACATAAAGAATGTTCATCTCAGCGTCTATCCGCCGACGGGTAGAGTACGCATTTCCGCACCGAAGCGAATGTGCCTCGACACCATCCGCGTCTTCGCGATTTCCAAACTGGGGTGGATCAAGCAACAGCAGAGGAAACTTCGGGAGCAAGAGCGCGAAACACCTCGCGAGTATCTGGACCGCGAGAGTCACTACGTGTGGGGGAAGCGCTACCTTCTCAGCTTGGTTGACCAAGACGTCGAACCGAAGGTCGTGCTGAGGCACAGCAAGATGGTCCTGCGGAGTGGCTCAACGAGTCACGATGCTAGGCAGGCCATCATTGCGCAATGGTATCGCGATCAGATTAAGGGCGCGGTTCCCGACTTGATCGCAAAGTGGGAGCCGATCATTGGCGTGAAAGTGAATCGGATTTTTGTGCAGAAGATGAAGACGAAATGGGGGAGCTGCAACCCCGCATCACAAAGCATCCGATTAAACACCGATCTTGCAAAGAAGTCTCGCGAGTGCTTGGAGTACATCCTGGTGCATGAGATGGTTCACCTGCTTGAGCGCCGTCACAACGAACGGTTCAGAGGCTTTATGGACCGATTCATGCCGCATTGGCGTGCGCACCGGGACGAGCTAAACAGGACACCGCTCAATCACGAAACCTGGAGCTATTGATCGTTCCAATTCCTCACGATTGGAAGCATCCCCTGCCAAGAGTGACGGAAAACTACTACAGTTTTACTACAGCTTCTGAACATACAACTCCGGTGACCGCCATAGCGAAGGATCTGGCTTCAGCTTTCAAGGGAGAGAAGATGACACAATCATTCAAAAGTTATGGTCTAGCGGCCTAGCGCACTTGACCTGATGCTTAACTACGCAAGCCAGGGAATGAAATGGGCAATGTAGGAATCACTGATCGATATCATCGAAGATGCTGCGGAAAGAACTGACGGGAGTCGAACCACCGCCGCTGCCATAACTGTCATAATCCGGTTCTGGTTCTTGAGGTAGTTCCTGCAACTGACAGTCTAAGTCGCTATAGACGCGATCCAAGGCTCGCGCAAGGCTGGCGGCGATGTCTTTGTCTCCTTGCAGTCTTTCCTGGAGTTTCTGCAACGTATCAATCAGCGGACCGTAATAGGAGTCCGGGTCGTTGGAGCTGCGATCGTAGTTGCTGTCATAGCCTCGAACCACATCATCCAATTGGGGCAAGAGCTGAGTTTTAACCGCCTCAAGGATCTCATTTATTTCAACTTCATAAAAGAGGCCGTGCATGGATTCCTTGTCGAGAAAGTCCGCATCCGGCAATTCCACTGCCAACTCAATCGCTTTGTTCTTGAGTTCGTCCTTTACGGAAGAAGGGAGCAAATCGAATTCTTGAAGCTTTGCAGCCAAAGCGATCTCCGGGGAATCGGAGAGGTTAGACCAGAATATCAACAGTTCTTTCCACAGCGTCTCTGCGGATGCGACATACTGTTTCAGAAATGAAGCGTCGCACCGGGTCGCAAGAAATGTGAAAATAATCCGCTTGTTCAGGGTGACGAGCTTGGCAGCGAAACGGTCGTACAACTTTGGGGGAATGAATACGTGCGCACCCTCGATTTCCACATCACCACAGACGACTTCTGCAATCAGTTGGTCGATCTTGGCTCCCGTTAAGTAGATCGCCAGTAATTCCGGGTCCCGCGCAACGACCGCCCCAAACGCATCTCCGACCGTCGGGTGTTTATACGTCCACCGTTGAATGCCAGCTGACTTCGTAAGCTTGACTAGGCTTCCATCCAAAGAGTTGAGCGCCTCGCGTACACCAGAAACAGAACCGCCAAGTAGGTTAAGCGCTTCTAGAACATTTGGAGTGAAATCTACAGGAGACATTAAACTGCCGCCACCCATGAAAATAACTGCTATAGCTGCCTTAGACTCCTTGTCCAGACTGCGAATAACATCGATCAGGAAGTCAACAGGATGTTCAACGAATTTCCGTACGGAATCGCGCCCAATGGAAAGATGTCTTGTGAAGAGCGGGTCGGCGAGTCGCCGCGCGATTTCAGGTAAAAACCGGGGATTCGTTGCAACATCCTGAAGGTATGGCTTAATGGCGGTTTTGAATGTCCTTGGTTGCGTTCCTAGCTTTAGGTGGTTGTAAAGAATTTGTTCCTTCTCTTGCAGCTTGAGATCTTGGACATTGATGATCACTTGCGAATCTTGGAGCAGCGGGAATGCCGTTAGTTTGAGATCCCGCAAAGCTGATTTGAAAATATAGTCGCGCGAAGTAAAAAGGATCCTGGAACCCTTCCGAATCGCCGCATTTAGATGCGAAAATGCTCCGTTCCACTCGCGTGCAAGTTCAGGTTGATATTGGTTCGGGCCAAAGGCATCATCTATCCAAAAAAATTGCTTCTCGTTAGGATTCCAGTGTTCAACAAACTCTCCTGCGTTGCGGTCTTTTAGAGTTGAACAGTTCCAGTTGTCTAGCGCACCGAGTGACAATCCTGCCGCGATCGTGGACTTTCCTGCAGCGGGTTCCCCGAGCAACAGTACAAAACCCTTCTCTAAGATTGCTTTCGCGCTCTGCTGGTATGCGTGGGTAACGACGAGTTTCGACAAGTCCTCTCCCATAGAACTCAGGATCTCTTGGGCTTGCAGATATTGTCGCTCATCGAGGATTTGGCTCAAGTCGCCGAGACCATAAACCCTAGGTACCAACATTCTTAATCGCTGGGACTCTCGAATCTTTAATGTCACCCAGTCGCGACCTAAGGCTAGGAAAGAGTTTATGCCTTTGGAACTCAGGAAAGCTTCGCGTAAGGCCTCCTCTGTTGTCCCGGAGATCCCAAAGTTCGTCATCAAAATGTAGTTGTTCGCAATTCCCTTGGCACCGAGTCGCTTAGCTTTAGCAAACTCGTCCTTAAGATCCGCGAGCGACAGGGAGGCGTCGGCTTTGCTCGTAAACTTGCACTGCAGAGTGAAGGATCCGGACAAACTGATCCCATCACTCGACTTCCACACACCGTTAAAGGCTCCGTCTCTGCCGCCATCCTTCGCGGGAAGGAACACTTCTATTGTCTGCCCGAAGACCTCCGCCAGGATTGTGGCGCAGAGGTCTTGAAAGGCTTTCCAGCCTAACGTGTGGAGGGAGAACGTAACCTGCGAAGCCTGTGCTTGGGGGCTCTTTCTGGCGGTTGACTCCGATGGGCGTTTCGTCTTCATTTTGTGAAACGTCGATGCCCAGCACATAAATTGGCGCTTGTATGGCGCTCTTGAAATAGGGTAGCTATTTGTTCGGAAATTCCCATTCGGACCTACATTGCGTCATGCACGAAATCAATCCCAAACTTTATACCCGCATTTTGTTTAACTTAACTTACGGGAAATTCGTGCAAATCACGCTAGGGTTGCACAGTGAAACCGTTAAGGGCAGTGTGACTTGCTATGTGCTTCCAACATCCATTCTGCGATGACTCCCATGAATTCGACGGCGGCTCTTGCCTCGGCATCGCTGACATTGGGAAGCCATGGACGCCCGTGCCCGGTCCCAGCCTTGTTCCTAAGTGAATTGACAGCGCATGCCAGATCGAACATGGCTCGTTCGATCTTTTTCTGCGGAGGCTCTCCCGGCACCACGGTGTGTTGAGGAGTTGCCATTCCCAGAGACACGAAAGCCTGCCCCAGAAGGCCTTGAAAATTGGTTTGAGGATAAGAACCGTTCCGTTCCACGAGAATATGGGCTGCCGTCGCTTCAAGAAGATCCTTGCCTGTTCCCGTCAATAGTGCGGCATCTGCGCCGCCAGTTTTGGCGCGCCGTACATAGGACTGGAGAGCCGCGGACAAAGAGGCACCCGAAAGGCCGTCCAGGACAACCGGATGGAGCTCGCCATCCAACGTAAGTTCGTAACCTTCCGCCCGGAACGCACTGATTGCATCCGCAACGGCGTGTTCGCCAACATAATTCGGCGATGTAGGTCGGAATCCTCCGCAACCGCGGACTAAAGCGATTAGGTTCTCAACAAACGCTTCCCCTGCCTGCGTATCGTTCTCCAGTGCCCAGTGAAGAGTACCTCTTACCCGTTTTGCTTTACCAACCAACTGTCCCTGAGCCTTGGGATCTCCTTGCGTGAGTCGCGCACGGCCTATTTGGAACTCAAGATCCGAATGGCTCGGCTCGCGAGTTTCCGTCTGCGCATCGTCGACGAGGCGGGCGATGGACACAATTATCGAATCTGATAAAGGTGCGCCCATGCTTTCTGCTTTCTAACGCTCCAAATGGTCGCGGATAAACGCGGCATATTGATCGATGCTACCAATTTGTACCCGAAGGCGGCTTGACAGGTTTGGAAGCAATGACTTCCGAAAAGAGTTCCGAATGAAACCGTCACAGCCCAGCTCCCGCGTGGCCCCTGTCCCCAGATTATGACACCAGAGCTTGATGTCGCAGACATTCTTGAGGAGTTGATCTCTGCTTAGTCCCAAGGGTGTGATCTGACCGTGAAAGATCTTGTTCCGGTGCTGAGCGAATTCCTGGAGGCGGGTCCAAAGGTCGTCATGTTGGGAGCCGACGAGTTTCTTGACGGTCAAAGGAGACAGCGCGTCCAGGCCGGCAACAACACCCACGAAGTAAACACGCTGGCTGGCTGCCAGGGTCTCTCGCAGTCGCGGCACATCCTTTCTATCGAAAGCGGAAGACTGGTAGACCAGATACGTGAATAGCTTTCGAGCTTGTCGCTCGGCTTTGATCAGCGATAGTGCGAAAGCGTCGACACCTGCCGTCTCAGCCTTTGAGCGAAGGATAAGATCAACAGTGGAGAATTCTTCAGCGTAGCCCATCGGCGTTGTACTCTGCTCGGAAGTTTGCGACCATACTCCACGCGAAAATCAGATCGCGCCAGTTGAAAGTGCAGAGACATCCGGGACGAGCCAAAACACCCAAGATGCCCACAAAACGGTCTAAAACATAAAAAATACCGGGGAAATCCAATGTAAGTATCTTATTTTAATTGACTTAAATCACAATCTAGCCAAAATCATCCCAGATTTGCGTTGCGGGGCGTTGGGCCAGATTCCCCACGTATTCACCCCCACCCAAGCTCCAAAAACGCGCGGTAGCCTGCGGTAACGCAAGGGCGTGCCATCCTACAAATTAGCCTAAGCCACAATTTCACATAAATACCGCATTTTGTTAAGTTTACGATCAGTCCGTACTTCCATTTCCTGACGATTCCAATTGCGGAGCGCGATGTGTTTCGCCGCTCCGGAGTCAGCTTGCCCCGAGGAGTGGTCACGAAAACACCTCACATCGAAGACAGTCAGCTGTCATTGACACCGCGGAGCCGGAATCCTACCATCGCGGAGTTTCCTTCCCAAAGAAAGGTCTGATTGGTATGACGTCTGGGAAAAGCTACTACCGTGTCATGTTGGGACAGAAGAGCGTCTACGCAGCGGAATGCTTCGCGGGGAATTTCATCGGCACAGATTTCGGAATTGACCAAGACCTGAAGAACAAGCTGCCGGAGGAATGGCGAGCCTTCAATCAGGAGTTCATTCCGATTTACCTCGCAAAGCACCCAGACAAAAATAAAATCGCCGCGGGGTTGGCGTGCGGAGCTTTGTGGACGGTTTCGAAAGGAATCAACAAGGGGGACATCGTGCTGTGCCCGGATGGATCTGGACAGTATCGTGTAGGCGAAGTCAGCGGGGACTACACCTACGAGCCTGGCAAGATTCTTTTCCATCGCCGGCTTGTGCATTGGCTGAACGTCAGTATCAATCGCGCTAAGATGAGCGAGGCGTTACAGCATTCGACTGGCTCAATAGGCACAGTTAGCGATGTCTCACGCTACCGTGAAGAAATTGAGAGACTCATCGGTGGCGTTTCTGTGCCCAAGCTCATATCAACCGATGAAACCGTCGAAAACCCTACCGCCTTTGCGCTAGAGGAGCACCTTGAAGATTTCTTGGTTAAGAACTGGGCACAGACCGAACTGGGCAAAGAATATGACATTTACGAGGAAGACGGCGAGAAGGGTCAGCAATATCAAACCGATACTGGACCGCTGGACATCCTTGCAATCAGCAAAGATAAAAAGCGGCTGTTGGTCGTGGAGCTGAAAAAAGGGCGAGCGGGCGATGCTGTCGTGGGGCAGGCGCTACGTTATATGAGTTTCGTGCAAGAGGTGTTGGCCGAGAAAGACCAAACTGTTCATGGAATCATCATCGCGCTCGAAGACGACCAGAGAATCCGTCGGGCACTGGCAATGGTGTCGAATATCCGGTTCTGTCGCTACCAAATCAACTTCAAATTAATCGGGGCATGAAATGAGCGGCCTCGGCCATCCCCCACCTCAGCGGAGCCTCACTCCTTCCTCTCTGCGACAGAGGATGTCTTTTTCCCTGGGGTGGTTGTTCTCCTCGTCGGACATCCAACTGGATGAGGAAGCCGTCCGGCGTCTGGCGGAAACAGAGGAAGGTGAGAACATAGAATTTAAGCAGCGTCTCCTGCAGTACAAGGACCTTGCCGAGTACGCCGTGGGGATTGGCAATGCGGGAGGCGGTCTCCTCGTGATGGGGGTAAGCGACAAGAAGCCCCGGAAGCTTGTTGGCATCCCAGACTTAAAGCAAGACGACCTCAAGAAACTGCAGCTTAGCGTCCATAACTCAACTACGATACACGTCTCTCCGCAATTGGTGAAAACTCACGACGGTGTCTATCTGCTCGCAATCAGGATTCCGGGTCGTCCTCGAGGTCATGTTTTCTGCACTCAAGACGGAAAATATCTGATTCGAGTGGGCGAAAGCCTTGTTGGCCTCTCTTCAAGCGAAATTGCTCAGATTCTGGCAGAGAGTCGGCCTCTCCCAAAGACTCTCACAATCTCGCTATTGGCCATACTGCTTATCGCACTCGTGGTTGGTGCTCTCTTTCGGTGGCACGGTCTACCTTCCAGCGAGCGCGATTCCGTGTTGCTCGGAGACATTGAAAATCTAACGGACGACCGGTCTCTGGATGACACGATGAAACTGGCGGTCGCAACCAAACTGGAAGAGTCGCCATTCCTAAGCGTGCTGCCTGAAGAACGGGTAGAGGACGCCCTGAAAGCGATGCGCCGCTCCGCGAGCGAAAGACTGAATCAAGCACTCGCCATCGAAGTCTGCGTTCGCGAAGGAATCAAGGTCGCGGTGACCGGTTCGATTTCCACTCTGGGTAGTCATTACGTCATTGGTTTACGCGCTGCGGATTGTCAGACCAGAGATTCGTTGATTCACGAACAGGTCGAGGTAGATGAAAAAGAAAACTTGATCGCGTCGGTAGGGAAGGCAGTTTTGGGGTTACGACGAAAATTGGGGGAGTCTTTCGCTTCGAGTCGGAAGTTCGACATCCCTCTGGAGAAGGCCACGACGCACTCGTTTGAAGCTTGGAACAATTTTACCCTCGGGAACAAAGACCTCATGAAGGGGGACGATGAAGCCGCGATTCGGTTTTTTAAACTCGCAGTTCAAGAAGACTCTGACTTCGCCTTGGCCTATGCCAAGTTGGCACAGGCATACGACAATCTCGATGAGAACGAGAATGCCGTCAAGTACGCCGAAGAGGCATTCAAGCGTCGGAAGAGCGTCAGCGAACACGAAAACTTCTACATTTCTGCCCGCTACTACGACATCGCAACAGGTGAAGTAGAAAATGAAATCAACACCCTCAAGGATTGGAAGCAAGAATATCCAAAGGATTGGATGCCGCGATCCGATTTGGCCAATGACTACATAAATTATTATGGCCGATTCGACGATGCCGCAGAAGAGGCCATAGAGGCAATACGTCTCAGTCCCAAGGACCCAGAACTTTCCTCTTTACTTGCGGACGCGCTGATTGGAAAGGGAGCCTATCAAGACGCCCTAAAAGCCATTGATTCTGCGAGCGCCCAAGGGCTCGACTCGGCTGGCTTGCATATCGCTCGTTTTGAGATTGAACTCCTTCAGGGTTATGCCGTGCCGACCCTCCGTACTGCCTCTTGGCCAAAGGAGGAAGCTGATGAAAAAGCGGTCTTGCAGGAAGAGGCGAATTTGGCTGTCCTCTCCGGAAAAATGGCAGTTGCACGCGAGAGATTTCATGCAGCTGCAAAGTCAAAGGCAAATCGTGGCTGGAAGGAATCGGCCGGCACAGTTGAAAGTGACATGGCTGTTGTGGAAGCCGAATACGGAGACCTCCGGAAAGCACACGAGGACATGAACAGCGCTTTGGCATTCGGCCGCAAACCGAACGTCATGGTCAACGCCGCACTCGTTTTCTCACTCACTGGAGAAAAGAGGCGTGCAGACGACGCGATGGAAGAACTCGATAGAAGGTTTCCAAAAGACACGTTGATAAACTCAGTCTGGAGTCCGGTCGCACAAGCGACTCAAGAGACCGCGAACGGGCAACCGGGGCGTAGTCTCGAGTTGCTGGAATCCTCCAGACCGTATGAGTTGGGGGAATCTGCCGAGTTCTTGCCCATTTACAGCAGAGGGATCGCATATCTGCGGCAGAAGCACGGTGTGCATGCCGCAAATGAGTTTCGAAAAATAATTGAGCACAGAGGTGTGTCGCCGATTTCCGGGCTTTACCCCCTAGCGCACCTAGGTATGGCACGGGCCCTAGAGATGTCGGGTGACCGCACAGGAAGCCGTGATTCTTACGAGAAATTCTTCACGCTCTGGAAAGACGCCGATCCTGATATCCCCATCCTGAAAAAAGCCAAGGCAGAGCATGCGAAATTGCAATGAAGCCATTGGAGAAGGTTCTCAGCTTCGGCGATCCACTTGCCGGGCGAGTACTGCGCAACGTGACACCTGCGCTGGTGTCCTCGCTGGCGCGGGTTTGTTCTTGGCTGTACGCGAAAGAACGCCCTGGTCTGTCGGTCACCCACCCCAGCGTGGCTGTTCCTGCCCCGCAACGCCCCTCCCTTGAAACCAGCGGTACATCGCTCCGGTTGGCCGCTCCGCGATCAATCGATCCTCTGTCCTTTCGACCAGCCAGAATCGCGCTCCGTTCGGCTTCTTCTGTCAATCCCTGCCCTGCAGCTCTAGTGCTCGCCGCATACTACGCAGCTCCGCGCTTCGCTTCGGTCACCCTTCCGGGGCTCCGGGGATTGACAGCGCCTCTCTGCGCGCAAACACCCGGCCTGTCGAAAGAGCAAAAAATGGTTGTTATTTCAATGCCACCAAAGGCACAGGAGCCGAACAGATGACAACCACCAACACGAAGCTTGACCTCAACTGGGAAAACCTTCTCACCGAAGCCGTGACCAAACCCGGTAAAATCCTCGCCGCTTACAGCTTGTTCCATAACTACTCGCTGCTATGTGTTCAGGAACATAGAGGCCTTTGGACTAAACCGCTACGCGGTAAGAATCAGACCGACGTTTCAGTTCGTAAACCTCGAGATCTATCTGGGTCTCGCTCCGTGTCTTGTTCCCGGGTAAGCCCTTTGCGGAATCATAGAGACGCTGCTTGCAGCAAATCCGTCCGACATAAGGAGCTTTCCAATGACTTCTCTTCGGCTACGCATGCTCGAGGACATGCAGATCCGCAATTTGGCGGTGAACACTCAGGAGTCGTACGTCCAACAGGTCTCACTCTTCGCACGCTACTTCAATCAGTCACCAGAGCAGTTGGGTCCGGAGGAGATTCGTACCTATCAGGTCTACCTGACGAAGGAAAAGAAGGTGGCTACCGGTTCGATCCTCATTGCCATTTCCGCACTTCGGTTTCTGTATAAAGTCACTCTCAAAAAGGACTGGACCTTCGCCGACATCATCCCCGCTCCGAAAAAGCCTCAGACCCTGCCGGTGGTCCTCAGTCCCGAGGAAGTCCTACAGTTTCTGGCCTGTGTGGCGAGCCGGAAACACCGTGCCATCTTGACCACCTGCTACGCCGCCGGCTTGCGCGTCTCCGAAGCCATCGCTCTTACACTCCCCGCCATCGACAGCAAGCGCATGGTCGTGCGGGTCGAGCAAGGCAAGGGAATGAAGGATCGTTACGTGATGCTCTCCCCAAAGCTTTTGGAGTTCCTGCGAGCGTGGTGGCGAGTGGAAAGGCCAGAGCACTGGCTCTTTCCCGGCGATTTACCGAGCCAGCACATCAGCCGGGGCGCGGTGGAGCACGAGTGCCAGAAAGCCCACGGTATTTGCAACATTTCTAAGCCCATCACCCCGCACTCCCTGCGACACGCATTTGCCGTGCATCTACTGGAGCAAGGCACCGATGTCCGCACCATTCAACTTCTCCTTGGACATCGGAGCCTGGCCACCACGGCAAAATATCTCCGCATCGCGACCAGCAAAGTCTGCTCGACGTCGAGCCCACTCGATCTGTTGCCGCACCCTGTTCCCTTGGAGGTCAAGCCCACCAAGCCACCGCTCTTCTAGCTGCTCGGTCCGATGGATCGCCCCAAGCTGGAAGTGGCGGATATCTTCCGCCGCTATGGTGAAGCCTATCGCCAACAGCATGGTGCGTCGCTCTCCACCGCACAGCGACGCGTCATGACCGCGATCGAGGTGTGCCGGACGGCAGCCCTTGGTGGTCATCTCGAGCACTGCGACAGCTGTGCTTATGAGCGCCCCTGCTACGATAGCTGCCGCGACCGACATTGCCCCAAGTGCCAGTCCTTGGCGCGTGCCGAATGAGTCGAAAAACGGAAAGCGGAAATTCTCCCGACTCCGTATTTTCATGTCGTCTTCACCCTCCCCGAATCGATCGCCGCCATTGCTTACCAGAACAAAGATCTCGTCTACGGTATTCTGTTCCGAGCCACGGCCGAGACTTTGTCCACCATCGCCGCCGATCCCGAACATCTGGGCGCCGAGATCGGCTTCTTCGCCGTGCTCCACAGTTGGGGACAAAATCTCCTCTTTCATCCCCACCTGCATTGTGTCGTCCCGGGTGGCGGAATCGCACCCGATGGTAGTCGGTGGATTTCCTGCCGCCCCCGTTTCTTTTTGCCCGTACGGGTGTTGTCCTGCCTGTTCCGCCGATTGTTCTTGACTTATCTGGAGGAGGCTTTCGATGGCGGCAAACTCAAGTTCTTCTCTTCTCTCGAGGCCCTTCGAGATCCGGAGGTTTTCCTCCGGCATCTCGATTCGGTGCGCGATGTGAAATGGGTCGTCTACGCCAAAGCGCCTTTCGCCGGCCCCCAGCAAGTGGTGGACTACGTCGGCCGCTACACGCACCGGGTCGCGATTTCCAATCATCGGATCGTGGATATCGAAGACGGGCAGGTCAAGTTCAAGTGGCGGGACTACCGCGACAACAATCAGCAGAAAACTATGCCTCTCTCGGCCGAGGAGTTCATCCGACGATTCCTCCTCCACGTTCTGCCCAGTGGATTCCACCGCATTCGCTATTACGGGTTCCTGGGCAATCGATACCGCAAAGAGAAGTTACAGCATTGCCGCCAACTCCTGGGCATGCCTCCAACCAACCCAAGCTCTTCCCAACCCCAGCCATGCCAGGACTATCGGGATCGATACGAGAAGCTCACCGGTCACTCTCTGCGGGAATGCCCGGTTTGTCATCATGGCCGGATGATCACGGTCAAGTTACTGGCCAAGGGTCGTCCTCCCCCAACCCGCCCAGATACCTCATGATCGATCCACCAAACTGCAAATCGGTGCCGCCCCTGAACTCGAAGCTGTTGAGTCGGAGGAGGGGTGTTGTCTTGCAGACATTCCGCCCCCCCTGCGATCAGCCAAGCACGTCCATCATGCCCCACTCGTGCTCGCCCAAACCCATGAACTCAGTCCACCAGCACGTTCCCATTCATTACCCACGGTTTGTTCTCCCAATTCGGAACTTCCCCTCGCCATACAAAACCCATAGCGCACGCATTCCTGCCTGCGGTTCAGCCCAATGAATTTTTAGCTCACCGGCGCGGCTCTACGATTTCTTCCCGCCGCTTGCACCCTACCCGTAGCCGCGCCGCCGAGCTAAAAATGCTCTGCATAATGTCATCGCTCGGAGTATGTGAACTCGACCTTCAGCACCTCCTCGACATTCGCATGAACACTGCCTGATGGCGTTGTGGTGATTGACATAGTGCGCGCAAACTTCTCCGCACCGGCAACAAGCCGGAGGAGAAGATCCATGCAGAATCCAACGACCGAGGGTTTGTCCCTTTCAGTGTTTGAGTCGCAGTACGATGCCTACTTGCTGACGGAGCGGGGGCTGTCACGCTCCACTCGCAGCCTTCACCACCATGTAGTTCACAAGCTTCTCTCGTCGCGTTTTCCGATCGGCTACATCAGATGGAGTGAGATTCGCTTCAACGATTTTGTGCAGTTTCTGACGCGTGAGTTCGCCAGGCTGCACAATCGATGGACCCAGACAACGTGGCTGATGGTCCTTCGCAGCCTGCTGCGCTATTTGTCTCGCGAGGGCCACCTACCTCCGGGCTGGGACGCCGCGTTACCGGCAATTGCCACTCGTAAACACATTTCTCTGCCTCGGGGACTCTCACATGAACAGGTGCGGGCTCTTTGGTCAGCCTGTGAGGGCCGGATGCCCCGCAACCTTCGTGACCGGGCGCTCCTGCTGGTTTTCCTGCGTCTCGGACTGCGCGCTGAAGAGGTCGCGAACATCTCACTCGCAGATATCGATTGGAGGAGCGGATGTTTGAAAATCCGTAGCGCGAAGACCTATCGAGAGCGCATCCTCCCTCTTCCGCAAGATGTGGGTGAGGCCATGGCTTCTTATTTGAAGGTCCGGCGCCGACACCCCACACACGTCTTTGAACCGAGGCGCCCTCCGTTCACCGAACAACGTCGTCGCAATCACGTGGGGAACAGCATGCGATATCTGTTTGCCTCCGCCAGCATCACCGCTCGTGGATTGCACTCCCTACGCCACACTGCAGCGACAGCGATGGTAAACGGCGGTGCATCCTTCAAGGATGTTTCCGATGTGCTAGGGCACAAGTCGATCACCACGACGCTGATCTATGCCAAGCTCGACCTGAAGTCGTTGATGCAGGTGACATTGCCGTGGCCCGGAGGTGCACGATGACCTTCTCAGCACTGGCAGCCCATGCAGAACAGTTCCTGGCATTGAAACGCGCAGTGGCCAAGGTCGATCCTCACCGCAACGCCCAGGATCGCAGGAGCCTCAAACACAGGGAAAAACTCCTTCGGAGTTTCCTTGCTTACTGGCGCGAACGTCGATGTCCGTGGCCGATCCGGTCCTCGTTGCTCCTGGATTGGGTCGCTGTCGGATCCCACCGCCAGCACCCGTACCGTGATCAATATCGTTTCTATGTCGTACGCGCTTTCCTGCAACAGATCCGCACATTCGAACCAGCAACCGAGATACCAGAGAACATCTATCGACCCTTGTACCGGCGGCGCACTCCGCATCTGTATTCGGAAGACGACATTACGCGTTTGATGAATGCGATCTGGCGACTCCAGACAGTTACTCCTTTCCGCCAGGCCACGGTGTATGCGCTGATAGGACTGTTAGCAAGCACTGGTCTGCGCATTGGCGAAGCTCTCGCTCTCAACGTCGATAACGTGAAGCTCGACACGGATCCACCGCATTTGCTTGTTTCCGATAGCAAGTTCGGCAACTCGCGCAACGTCGTTCTCCACCCTTCGGTGGCGAAGCAGTTACGAAAGTATCTGATTCAAAGATCGAAGGCGCTGGCCGGCCGAACTGTGCAGGCTTTCTTCATGAACCGATATGGCAAGCATCTGAACTACAACGCGCAGCGGTCGACGTTTCTCAGGCTTCTGAATCGTGCTGGCATCCGGGCCGTGCCTGGCCAACGCGGACCATCCATTCACTCTTTCCGTCACTCATTCGCGGTGAGGAGGCTCACCCTCTGGCACCGGGAGAGAAGAGACGTGGAGAAACTTCTTCCACACCTGGCTGTGTATCTCGGCCATGTCGGCCCCGAAAACACCTACTGGTATCTCAGCGGCACTCCCGAACTCCTTCGCGCGGCCAGTGCTCGTTTTGAGAGTCAACACCCAGAAGGAGGATCGAACCGATGATCGCCCACAATCTTGTCGGACATCTCCTTCAGATATTTTTTACTGACCACCTGGTTGCGCAACGGCGTCTCAGTCTACAGACCGTTGCGAGTTATCGCGATACATTCCGGTTGCTGCTGCAGTTCGTTCATCGCGAAACCGGCATCGAACCTGTTGCCCTGAAGATCCCAGGACTTGACGCCGAGATCATCCTCAGATTCCTCGACGCTCTGGAAAAGGACCGCGGCAACGCCGTCGTGTCTCGCAACCTGCGACTCACGGCGATACGCTCGTTCTATCGCATGGTCGCGCTGCGTGATCCTGCGAGCGTCGATATCGCAACTCGCGTGTTGGCGATCCCCCTCAAACGAGCTAACACCAGAGTGCGCGAGTATTTGACACGGGAAGAGATGGAGGCCATCTTGGCTTCTATAGACCGTACACAGTGGTGCGGACGGCGCGACTACGCCCTGCTGCTGACAATGTACAACTTAGGTGCTCGCGTCTCAGAGATCTCCGGTCTTCGCCAGAGCCATATCACCTTCGGTGCCAAGAGCTACATTCAGTTGCATGGGAAGGGTCGCAAAGATCGTTCGATCCCCCTGTGGCCAAGGACCGCGAGGCTTCTGAGGGACTGGTTTCGCGAGTTGGGACAACCAGAGCAGGCGTGCGCATTCCCGAGCATTCGCGGAGAACCGCTGACACGATTTGCGATCCACTTGTTGTTGCGGAAAGCGGTCGATCGGGCATCCTCCGGTTGCGCTACTCTGAAGAAGAAGCGAGTGTCGCCGCATGTCGTTCGGCATGGTACGGCGATGGCGTTGCTTCAGTGTGGCGTCGACATCGCCGTGATCGCGCTGTGGCTAGGACATGAGAACATAGAGACTACGAATGTCTACATACACGCGAATCTTGCCATGAAAGAAAAGGCGCTCGCGAAGGTCGCCCCGATCGGCACCCGGTTCCGGCGATTCAGAGCAAGTGACAGCTTGTTGGAATTTTTGGACTCGCTCTGAGTGGACTGGTTGTGGGGCGCGTAACTGCGCGCCCCATTTCAAACCCCTCCGGACCTCGGCAACATCGGTTGCGGTTTTAGCGGGAATCCGCAACTTGAACCTAAGCACATCGCCGAGGCGTTTCAGTATCGAACGCTGGACCGGACGTTTTGGGCGTAAGGCGATCTTGTAAGGGGTAGGATCGAAAGGCTAGAGAGTGCTGGGGTATTTTTCTAGATACTCCTTCAAGAATTCATCCGGATCGACTGAATAAAACTGCATGAGCACTATTCGGTCATTGCTCATCCAAGCATAATAGGCCTCAGGGTTCCGCTTGAACAAGACTCGATTCCCGAACTTGGTACGTTCTTCCACACTTGCACCATATGCGTTTTTATGAGCGATCTTCGAAAAGCCTTGTCCTTGATTTTCAAGTTCAGATTTAGCCCATCCGGAGGGCCAATCTTGCACCACGACATCAGCATGTGGCCCGATGCTGGATGGGCCAGCGTGGGGCCCTCCAGTGAGGCTATATCGAACTGAGTAGAACTGATCGATAGTGCTGTGCACGGCGCGAGCGGGTTCGGGCAAGTATTTACCGATCGGGGCCAGGATGAGCATGGTATCGGCTGGAGTGGTGTCTATCTTCGGGAGGTGGGATATCGGCCCTGCCGCGAGTTCTTCACGGTGGGCACGGTGCCAGAGCATTTCCTGGTAGTCGTTTGGTAACGAAGGAAGGACAAACCAGGCCAGAGGAATTGCCATGAGTGCCAACAGAAATGCGTTGCTGGGTTTCTGTTTCCGCTCCGGAACTGTGTGCGTGCTGAGGGCAGCGGGTACAAACTGGGTCTCCGAAAGCAGGACTCCGAGAATGATCGCCATGCCGATCTGCCAAACAATGTCTACCGAGTACTGGTTCAGATTCATACTCCGAGCGGCGTATTGCATGTCTTCATTGGGTGGCACCAGTTGATGAGATTTAAGGGTCGACCAAACAGACATTCCAAGGGACGGCCCTAGTCCCCAGCCGACTAATGCGAGGAGCCCACCGACCAAAGACCACGGGAGTGACTTGCGCATTACACGACGCCACGATGGCTCTGCCGAATAGAGGCGCAGTGCGGCTGCCAAAACCAGGAATGCGCCGAGCACTCCGGCAATGAGGAGTGGCGCAACCATGTCTGCACGCAATTCGGCGCTATCGGTGTCCCAATTCGAGTGAAGGCCCATGGCCGCAGAGGCAAACATTCCCAGAATCGTTCCCGAGAACATGGCCACGAAATACGCGAACGAGGAAGCAACGACCAGCCCGATCGCCTTTGTGACGGACCGAATGCCTGCATAGGTCAAGAAATAGACGGCTATCAGGGCCCCGAAGATGTCACCGGCGAAAATTCCCAGGCTGCTTCCAACAAAAAGTGGCGAGCGCGGTGCTGTCAACAAAGCTGGAACAACGATGGATAGAAGAGCGGACAGCAACCCGAGAAGCGAGAGGATTCCGATGGTCGCGGCCGGACTTGGTCTCGTCTTCATGCGATTCTCATCTCGACTCCGCCTTCGCTTGCGGCTTGCGTGTTCTCGATGGTCAAATCATCTCTCAAAACAGCGAGCGGGAAGACGGGTCTGCGGACGATTCCATAACGTCAGTAACTAATTTAGTGTCCTAGCACCTGGACCATCGGGAGCCACGCCAAACAATCACACCCTGTTCACATGTTGTACCTGCTTGAATCTGCTATGAATATGTTGACCCGTCGCTGGTGAACCCTCGGTTTTACGCTGCCCACCCGCCGAGAGATAACATAGTTCGCCTCTCAACATTATCCCTGGGAAATGCAATACTCGCCCTCATTCAATGCGAAATGCACGGCATCCAACCCGGCCCAATCAACACGTTTCCCGGCTGGAAAGCACTAGGCCGCCATGTCATCAAGGGACAGAAGGCGATCAGCCTTGTCATGCCTATCGCCTGCAAGAAGCGCGACGAAGAGAACCAACAGGCAGCCGATGCGGCCGACAGGAACGACTCGCGCAACAGCGAATGCTTTACCCGTTTCGTGTTCCGTCCGAACTGGTTTGTATTGTCTCAGACCGAAGGCAACGACGTTGCCGCCGCCACCGCGCCGAACTGGAATGCTGAACAGGCGCTTTCCGCGCTTGGAATCACTCGCGTGGAGTTTGCGACGATGAACGGCAACGCCCAGGGATATGCAGCACCCGGAAAGCAAATTGCTATCAATCCCGTTGCCGCCCTGCCTCACAAAACAATGTTCCATGAAGTGGCGCACGTGGTTTTAGGCCACACAGAAGAAGGCCAACTGTCCGACGACGAAAAGACCCCGCGCAGCTCGCGCGAAGTCGAAGCGGAATCTGTTGCTCTGCTCTGCTGTGCATCACTCGGATTGGAAGGCGAAGAATTTGCACGCGGATACATTCAGAACTGGTTAGGCGGAGCCAGTATCCCGGAGAAATCGGCACAGAAGATTTTCGCCACCGCCGCCGCGATCCTTAAAGCCGGACAGGAGAAGCCGCAGCAGAAGGGCGAGGAGGATACTGCCATCTAAAAGGCGCCCGCGTCAGGGTCCAAGAATTTGAGCCAAAACTCACTGCGCGAGCAGACTTTTCCAGTGTTTCCACGCGTCATCGCGGGCTTTTTTGTTGGCGTCGCTAGCGTCGGGCGCTTCGCCGGCGCGCATGAAGCCGTGCCCAGCTCCGTCATAGGTTACAGGGTCGTACGATTTTCCCGCGGCTTTCATCGCGGCGATTGTGTCCGGAATTGTGGCGTCAATACGGGCGTCGTTCCCGGCGTAGAAGCCGTAGACAGGTGCCTTGATGCGCGGCATCGCGTCTTTCGCGGGCGGCGGACCGTAGAAAACAAACGCTGCGGAAACATCGCCCCGGTTCGTTGCGAAGAGGAAGCTTTGTCCGCCGCCCCAGCAGAATCCTGCCACATACAATTTGCCGTTCGAGGCAGGCAGCTTCAGACCGTAGTCCGCTGCGGCGTTCAGGTCCGCCGTCACCTGGTCGGGATTCAGCTTGCTGACAGCCTCGGTGACTCCTTCGGGAAAATCTTTCGTTCGGCCGCCGTTCGGCGCCATGCCGCTCAGCAGGTCTGGCGCGACGGCAATGTAGCCTGCTGCAGCCACTTCGTCCGCAAGTTCCTGGGCCCAGTCGCTCAACCCAAAGATTTCGTGAATCACCAGCACTACGGGCCGCTTGTCTTTCGATTCCGGGTAGACCACCAGCGTCTCCACGTTTCGGCCATCGTGCTTCACCGTAGCCCACTCGCTGTGGCGCGGCGATTTTTCGATTCGCACCCGCGCCCAGGGTGCGACCATTCCTGCCCGGAAACCGTTTGCGCGCCGAGCAACATCCCCATCACCACGATCATTGTCCCTGCGAATCGCTTCATGGCTCACCTCATGATGGCATAACGTGCATTCAGGATGATCCCACGGATGCGCCGATGACGCGATTTCATGGCATCTGGGCGATCCTGTTCAAGCCAACTTCTCCGCGATCCTTTTCGCCAGTTCATAGATCCAGTCCACGCCGAATCGTCTATCTTTCACTAGTCGGCGCTTCTCCGAGGCTCAGCCGCAGCGTTGCTGACATTGTTATTCGACAATCTGCTCTACCGTTTTCTTAGCCGTCCGGAAAAACAGCCCGCAAACACATCCCCGGTTCCCGCGTACCAGCTCCGAACCCGCTAACCACGCAGGTCCGCGGCAAATCCGCTAGCCTAGCGTGCCCTCGCGCACAAAGGAAAACGTTGAAGTTGTTTGGGAAAACGGATTCGCGCCCCGATCTCGCGCTTTCCCATGCGCGCCTCGCACCAGCGCGCGCCCCCCTGGCCTTCCTTAGCGCGCGGGCTCCGGGGTCCGGGGGAGGGGTAGCCGAATTTTCCCCGATAGATACTACCCCGTCAGATAGATGAGAAGCCCCGGTAGTGTCTGAAATGTGCGCTTACAGATGACGGAACAATTGATGAGTGGTGAGATAATTGCGGTATGGGCAGTCAGGAAGTGAAATGCGCCAAGTGCGGCAAGGGTCTTTCGGAAGGTCATCCGACTACTATTTGCAGCCAGTCGGGTTGCGGTCGGCCTTTCTGCTGGACATGCATGAAGAAACATTTGCTCGAAGATCACAAATAGAAAAGCCCGGATGTCGGTCCGGGCCTCTAAAATTCGGCGCTCAAGGCAGATTATGCTTTAGGAGCGCCTGAAATGTCTATCAAAAGAATCAAAAGATCTCTCCAGCCTGAATTCTTCGAGTTAGGCCGTCTATATAGTCAATCGGCTTTGCTAATAATGGAAGAACTTTTTGCAAAGCCAACTGGCGTTTCTCTTCGAAAGTATCGTCGAATGTTGGGTCTAGCGCCCGAACACTATCACGAACGGCGGCAGTCTCAGCCATCGCAGAGGCGACCAGTTCAGTAAGAATCTTAGTAACTGTAAGCATTTGGACAAAAGCATCTTTTACGGATTCTTCTTTCATTGTGATTACCCCCGGCTGTGGTCTGATGATCGGAGGGATTCTAGCATTTTGCCGACTCCCTCCCGCTGTTCATAATCCTTCCAATGCGTTCAAAGTCCAAGAAATGTATGGGGATATAGCTCTGTTTTCCGAAAGGGAAAATAAGGCATACGGCTCTTGCCGTTCTTTTCGTGAAATAAGAAGGAAGCAGCTTATTTTCCGTTTCGGAAAATAAGGCGATCTGCTCTTATATTCCCTTGTTCCAGCCTGCTGTTTTGAGGATTTGGAGAACGGCTTGCTTGATGCGGTCGGCGGAGTATCCGCCCTGTGCGAGTTTCCGATATGGAGTGCGAAGGCAAATCCTCTTCGCTGCCCATTCGTATCGGAGATTCAAATCGGTCGTGTCCCGCGTCTGCTTAATTTTCATGTAGGCACCATGTTTAATCGCATCTTCAAATGTGACATTGAGCAATTCGGCGTGTTTATCTAGGGATTCGGTGAGTACCTTGTGGCATCGGATTTTCCACTCCGCAATGCTTTCCTCAAGCGGACAGAATGGTGGAATATCAAAGCGATCTGGCACACGTAAACGCAAGTTCAGCTCTCGCGGCAATTGGGGGAATGTGCATTTCGGCCAGAACGTTACGGGAATTTCTAGACGCTCGCACGCCTGTAAAATCCTCATGCGTTCCCACTGTTCTGGGCCGCACCTGCTCATCAGGTTTGTGGGAAAGTACCTATAACGTGGGACGCGGAAAATCGAAAGGGATAAATTTGGAGATCGTCTCTCAGTAGTATCCATTGCACACTTACGCCAGCGCGCGATGAGGGGATACGATGGGGTATCTAGGTCTCATCGGAAACCCGGCCATCGCGCCGGGCTTTTCGTTTTAGAAACCGCCTAATTCTACCGTTTCACAGGAAGTTTGCGGGCTTGAACGACAATTTTTGCCGGACGCGCGGGGCATGGCTGGTCAATCTCGGGAGCTTCTGAATAGCCGAATTCAACTTTGAGCACTTCGTAATATCCCAGACCGTAGGCTTTTGAATCGTGGGTTTCGCCGGGCAGAAAGACTTGATCTCCAACGCGGGGAATTGCTGTGACCATTTCGAGGGGAACTAGGTTGATGCCGCATCTTTCGTCTACGTCATCAAACTCCAAACATCCATAGCTGACGGTTTGAGGCTCTCTGGCTTTCTTGGCTTCTCGATAAAGATTAATGGTCGATACGGCGAGGGTGGGAATGCCGATAATAGCCACAATATCAGCTACGAAACTGATTGGATCAGGCCATGTGAACGACATAACTGGCACTGTAGCACTATATGGGTACCCTGAATTCTATTCTGATTCTTTGCGCGGTCTGCCCCCGCCGTGAGTCTTGCGTCGTGCGGCCAGCTTGCGGAAGTAGTCGGAGCCGCGCGCTTCGCGATCACGGAGCCGCCCTTGCGCCCTAGCGTGGCAGCGGCGGCCAGTTTGGTTTGCTTGAGAAGATCGTCGGTGAGGGCCAGAGCGCAGGCGAGCAGTTCACGGCACCGAGCGGTGCGGTCCTCGGGAAGCTCTGGGGTAGTGGCGAGAATCTGGTCCGTTTGGGAGAGCAGATTTTTGAGCGCTGCGAGTTCTTTTCGCTGTGGCGTGGCTTCACGATACGGCGAGCGCTCGCTGTAATGCAAGAATTCAGTGTTTTTCTTAGACGTGCATTTCAGACACTACCGAAGCCCCCTACCAATGGCGAACAATAGGCGAATATGCTAAATTGCATGCGTGCCTCTTAGAACCTGCACGGTCGTTATCCACGATTTGAATCAGACGGCGCACTCGCTCGACGTAACGGCAGAGACCCTCTACGAAGCCATCGCCCAGGCCCTCGCCGTTCTTCCCGCTTACGACTGGGTAGGCGACATCGGAAAAGGATTGACCACCGTTACCGTTACGGTCCGGCATCCTGAGGTGACACACACCGTGAAGATCCAGGATTTTGAAAACTGGCTGAATAGAGGATGCAAGAGCCCGGCAGAAACGGCGCTGAAAACGCGGCTGCGCCAGATGCTTGGACTGCACAGATAGTAAGGAGGATCAAATGCAATGGGCCGGCGCCTTGCGGCGGGATTTAAGCGCCAGAAACCAGCAGATCGCGATCACCAGCGGATCGGTGCACGAACTGACCGCAGGCGAGATGCCAAGCGTCATTTTTGGACACAACGAAAGCCGGCAACATGGAAACTTCCACCCTGCCTCGTACCGGAACATTTGCGGAAACCCCGCATGGGCGCGCCGTCTGACCAAGGTCCATACCGGGTCGCGACAGGCGCTGCCCACAGCGGGCTGGCGATGGATGGAGCTCGATTGCGCGAACAGTTCCGACGCGCTGCTCATGAATATCTTCTGCTACCGACGCACAGTCGGAAACCATGCCCTGAGTTCCATGCTGGGGGTCGCTCCGGGGCTGGTGCCACAGTTTGGCTTCAGGCCGAGAATCCCCCTTCGCAACGGGAAGACCGACGGTACCGAGATCGACATGAAACTTGGAGACCTGATGGTGGAAGCCAAACTGACGGAAACGAATTTTCAAACGGCCCCCGCGCGCATGATCGAGCGGTATCGCGACGTTGAAGAAGTTTTGGATCCCAGACAGCTGACGCGATCCGGCGCGGCGTTCCCCTGTTATCAATTAATTCGCGGCGTACTCGCTGCCTATGTGACGGGCGGATCGTTCTGCGTTTTTTGCGACGCGCGGCGTCCGGACTTGATCGAGAACTGGTATTCGGTCATGCGCGCGGTCAGAAGCTGCGTTCTGCGCTGCCGCCTGCAATTGCTGACATGGCAGGAACTGACCGGCCCGCTGCCACGGCCCTTAAGGCAATTCCTAGAAATGAAATACGGCATCACTCGCTGAACTGCGACGTGTAGACCCATCGCCGAAACCCTTTTTACCGTTTACCTTGAACCCGGCCCGCAATCGGGTTCGAACATGGCAAGCGGTTTGAGTGCGAACGCGCCGTCAAAATGCTCGACCGACGGGCGGTTTCGGGGAAATCCCCTTTCATTTTCCATTCGTAGGTGAGAAACTCGCGGAAAGGTTTAACGTTCTAATCACTATCGCCTGCGCCGCCTCGTCGCACTGCTTCGTAAAGTTTCTGTTTGGGTGGTTTTCTGAGTGAGCATACGTGTCTCAAGGCGAGTAGTGGTCACGGTCCCCCTTGTCCTAATGGGTCTTCTTGCATTTTTCAACTACCGCCCTATCGGGATTCACCGTGTTCTGACCGCTGGTAAGCGCCTTGGTCAGAGTGCAGAACCAAGAGATGGGGAAAGATCGACTAACCCGCAAGAACTTCTAGCCGAAGCTAACCGCCTGTACTGGCTAAACAACGGCCCGAGAGCGGCGCCGCTTTATGCCAAAGCGGAGACTCTGTTTGCGAACAGTGGCGATGCCCGGAATGCACTTTACGCCAAAGTGGGACGCCTCAGATCGGAAGCCGAAACAATGTCGTTTGTGAAGCTTTCGCGAGTCCTGAATGAACAGCTCCAGAGCCCGATCGTCCAAAACGACTCAAGGCTGCGCCTATGGTGTCTGATCGCGAAGGGCTACACCGATCTTGAGATTGACTATCGAGCCTCAAAGCGCGACTGGCTGGAAGCGCAGGATATCGCAAAGAGCTTAGGCGAAGACCAATGGGCGACAAGGGCCTCCGGCGAATTGGGCCTGATTGCTTTCTTAGAAGGAAACCCCGGACGGGCGGCAAGGCTTCTCGGTGGTGCCCTCCTGTCAACCATGACGAGCGGCGACACGGCGGGTCAGATTCGCTTCCTAGAATTACTCGGAAGAGGCTTCGAAGAAGTCAATCGCCACGCGGAAGCTCTGAAATTCTTCGAAAGAGCCATCAGGCTGGCGGAGGCTGATCCTGACTGTGGATTCCCATTCATGGGGTACGAAGGAAAAGCGCGGGCCCTAGTCTCGCTCGGTAGAACCGAAGAGGCAAAGGCTGTGTTAGTGAGTGCGCTCACCAAAGCGCAAGCGGAAGAGAAGCGAGGCCATGAGGCGGAATTGCTCATTCTTCTTGGGAAGCTGGACGCGCAGATGGGGAACCGGCAACAGGCAGTGACGTATTTGGAAGATGCCGGTCAATTTGCAACCCGAGTGCAATACTACCGAATGGAAGCCGACGCCATGTTCGAACTAGCGACACTCTATCGTGATGGCGGAGATCTGGTCACAGCGGACGCGCGTGCCACCCAGGGTCTGGCTGCCAGCCAGCAGGTTGGCGATCGTTATTATGTGCCTCGCAACTTGACGATGCTCGCTGATTTGAAGGCACGTCGCGGTCGCTTTGCTGAAGCAAACGTTCTCTACGAACAGGCGGAAGACGTTATTGAGGGGATGCTCGTCAGCGTCGATGAACCGTATTGGAACAGCTCCGTCGTTGCGGCGATGAGCCAGACCTACCTCGAACACTTTGAAGTCATCACCAAGAACGGTGACACGCCCGGAGCGTTCACAGTTTTGGAACGTGTTCGAGGCAGAACTCTCGCTTGGGCTCTTAGAGATAAAAAGGCATTGCCCGCAGCGAAATCAGAGCAGAGAGCCACGCTGGAAGGCGACGTTGCGGGTCTCCAGGTCCGACTGATGCGGACCAACAGCGCACCCGAACGCGAACAATTGCTGGACGACCTCGTTGAATACGAGCGGCGCCTTGGTCTAGCGTGGACCAACGAGGATGGTCCCAGCCAACGACTTCCGGTACAGCCAGCAGCGTTGACGAATGTGGAGAACGACCTGCATCCAGATGAAGCGCTCTTGGAGTACGTGCTGGATGATCCGACTTCCTTCTGTATTTCGGTAACGCGCCGAGGCGCACACATCCAAGTACTGCCGGTCGGTCGTAAGGAAGTCGAACAACTGGTACAGCAATTTGCCGATGATGTGCGCGCAAAGGGCACGGGGATCGAAAGCTCGAAGCGCCTTTTTCGAACACTCCTAGAGCCGATCCCCGAAGCGAACACAGCGACCAAACTCATCATTGCGCCGGACGGGATGTTGAACCTGCTTCCATTTGAAGTACTACGAGATAACCAAGGCGAGTATCTGTTGAAGTCTCGCGTCATAAGCTACGTGCCTTCCGGGACCATTCTTGATGTATTGCGGCGAGCGAGGAAGAACGAAAGGGCGCCGCGCCCGTTTCTCGGTGTAGGTGATGTTGCGTACGAAGATCAAGGCGGGGCTGGGCGGAGGATACCGGCCCCAAATACGGTCGGCGGACGGCTTCTCCGCAGCATGGCAGACCTATCAGGCATGCGCCTTCACGATCTTCCTCAAACGCGTGAAGAGGTCGAGGAAATCGGTAAAATTGTCGGACCGGACGCGGTAATCTTGCTTGGCAAGGACGCTACAGAGACTGCATTCAAGAAGGAGCCTCTCGACCAGTTTCGCGTTTTGCACCTAGCCGTCCATGGGTTCTCAGATACGCAGTATCCGGAGCGCTCAGCATTGGTCTTGGGGACAGATCCGAACTCCGGCGACGACGGGCTGCTGCAGGTACCCGAGATCATCAGATTGCGACTGAATGCCGAACTGACTACGCTGTCCGCGTGCGACACAGGTGTGGGCAAACTGCAGGGACAAGAGGGCGTCAGTAATCTCGTGGAAGCGTTCTTGGTAGCCGGTTCGAAATCCGTTGTCGCCAGCTTATGGAGCGCCGATGACACGTTCGCGAGTGCGCTAATGGAACGCTTCTACCAGCGGCTGGGCCAAGGCGAGGACACCAGCTCAGCACTCAGAGATGCGAAGCTGGACTTGTTGGCGAAGTATGGTGACCAGGTGAGCCCATTTTATTGGGCAGCGTTCATCGCCGTTGGAGAAGCTTCCACACCAGTTGGAATTAGGCAGCAATGAATTTGACTCTCGAGGAACGCAAGAAGATTTTCGACAAGGTCTGCCGATTGGTGCAGACCAAGCACTTTAATCCTGGCATGAATGGAGTGGATTGGAGTGCGTTGGTTCAAAATCGTCGGGACCAAATTCTTGCATGTACCGAACCGGAGGCGTTCGAGAAGGAAGTTCAGAGATTAGTGGCTGAGCTTAAGACCAGCCACACCGGCTTCCGACATGCCGAAATGCGAAATATACCCGCCCGGCACGCCATCAACGCAACGATGCAGCGCATCGCCGTTAATGGGAGTGAACGCTGGATGTTTCAGGATGTGCATCAAGGTGGCCCGGCCTACTCTGCGGGGATACGGCCTGGCGATTTGTTGCTCGGCACCGGTGAACAGGACATTCGACCTCCAGATGATCTGACGTTTTCGGTCGGAGAATCGGCGAGTCTCCTAATCGAGAAGCTTCACGGAGGCCGTCAAACGGTCAAAGTCCAACTGCCGATGCCCAAGTCCAAGAAACATCCTGTAACCGCGCCCGAAGCAGTACGCACTGAGAGGTTGAGCTACGAAATTGGACTGCTCAAAGTCGCAATGTTTCCCGGCGTAGTGGGGATCGACGTCGCCAAGGACATTGATCGCGGAATCGCATCTTTGGAGGGTTGCAGCCGCCTCGTCGTGGATCTGCGCGGAAACACAGGCGGCGGGATCGGCGGACTACGCCTTATGAGCTATTTGACACCCGAAAAGCTTGAGGTTGGCTACAGTCTCACGCGGAAACGTCGCGAGCGCGGTTATCGCCGTGAGGATCTGGCCCGATTCGGACGAATTCCGTCCCACAAGGCGACTCTTATCTGGTTAGCGGCGCGATATGCCTTCGTTGAAAAATCTATCCTCGTGGTTACCGAAGGACTCGGCCAGCGACGATTCCACGGTCGAGTCGTACTGCTAGTAAACGAGCACACCGCGAGCGCAGGCGAGATGGTCGCAGCTTTCGCGGAGGAAAATAATCTCGCAACCATCGTGGGAACGAAGACGCCTGGCCGTCTCCTGAGCGGGAGCGCTTACAAGGTTGGCCATGGATACATTCTTGGCTTACCGGTTGCCGCCTATCTGACATGGAATGGACGGATGCTGGAGAACAACGGTATCGTCCCTAAGTTTGCCATCGATCTCTCCCGAGACGCCTTGAGAGAAGGAAGGGATACACAGCTCGAAACTGCCATTGAAGTAGCGAAAGCCGCGTAATCGCGGAACTTCGAGACGCGTTGAATCGCGTTCTGGTTTCCTCAGCTTCGCGAGTAGCTGCTCGCGAATTGGGGATCTGCCTGCTCCCTCGATCATCTCTTGTTTCTTTTTTCGCCCCATCGCTCACCGGGCCGACCAGTTCCGCAGTCTAGATCCGTTTGATTGTCGCGAACCAGGCCGGTGCGCCGTCGTCGTGGTATCTCGTCTGAATCCGGTCCGGTTCGATGGCGGCGACATTCCATCCATTGCTGGGGTTGAACGCCGCTCTCAGCTCTTCCTGACTGATGGGGTGCGGGCCAGTATCGGGGCCATCGTCACTGAAGCACAAGACATATAGGGTTCCATCGTGTTCGGTCACCGACGCTAGACTCGCCACGTATCCTGGTCGCTCGTCGCCGTCAAAGGTGTGGAACAGTCCGCAGTCCAGCACCGTTTCAAACATGCGCCCCAAACGCTCCAGCCGAAACACGTCAGCCGCAGCGAACTCAACCTCGATCCCACGGTCGTCGGCCTTCTCTCGGGCGATCGCCAGTGCAGTCCCAGCCACGTCAACGCCCAGAACCGACAATCCCAGCGAGGCGACGTGAAGAGCGTTCTCGCCGGTCCCACAGCCTGCATCGAGCACCGCTCCGGCGAATCCGCCTTCGGATGCCAAACGCACTATTGCTGGCTGCGGCTGCCCAATATCCCAAGGCGCAGGGCCGTCGTGGTACGACGCATCCCAAGGCAGTCCCGACCGCCGTTCGTGACTGGTTGGGTGCCGACCACTGAACGGATCGTCAGCGAGGGTTGCTAATCGCTCCGACAACTTCGTCCCCTCCCTGCAACTGATCTTGCCACCTCATCGTGGTACACCAATCCACGGGTCTTGACTATTCCTCAAAGAGCTCTCCGAGGTCTCACTGACTTGGAGTCCGAGCCACTTTGTTGGGGTGCTTAGATTGTTGCCCCGCTTGAGCAGCACCAGCTTTCATGGCTGAAGGCTGTGTGATGGTCGCACCTGGCGCGAAGGGGTCCTTTCCTTCAAGTACCGACGATGCAACGAAACCAAAGAATATCATCGCGCTCAGCAATCCCCACACGAGAACGACTGGCTTCCAGGGAACGAGAATGTACATGCCAGAACCTCCGGGGACGAAGAGCGGCTCGCAATTACCGCCATTATACTGCGAAAACCCCGGACTTTTCATGAACATCTTGCCAGCGTTTCTTCGCTCAGGAGTTGCAATGCGCGATGAACGGCACCGCCAGAAAAGACGAGTTGCGCCGCGTCCACAGAAATGTCTTTGTAGAATGGAAGGGAAATGTCTGTGTTGGTTGAGCTGCATAACACCGGAGATGCCACGATCAGGACGGAAGTCCAGGTGATCGTTGAACACATTCTGAGCGACCGGCCTGGCGAGTGGCGTGTATCGATTGTTGGATCTCGTGCGAAGGAAGATTGGGAGATGAAGGTCGAAGGTCCCAACGGTTTTGAGCGATCGTACACACTGGTAGGAACTGCGGGAGAGCATCAACCTGTGGCCATCGGGAATCTGCTACTGAGGCTGCTGCCCTCGGAGACGTCATAAAAACGTTCGGCGTCTGGCCGAAAGCTCGTTCAAATCGTACTCCAACCAGGAACGCCGGCTTTCAGTGAAGGTTCCCGCAATTCGTAGAATACAAAAACTTCGTTTGACGGAAAAAACACAGAGAGTGCCGAGACGGTCGTAGACTCGGCTTCTTCTCGTACATCTGGCTTGGCTTCGCGTGGTTCTTCGTACACAAACGAACAACCGCCAATGGAGAGCGACAAAGTACCGCCGGGCGTCTCAAACACAACCGTTCCAGCTCTTTTTCCCTTGGTAGCAGGATTAACTGAAACCTTTGACACTTTGCCCTGCAGGCCGATCGCCCAATCGATGCCTTGCTCAAGGATACCCCGACGTGATTGCTGGAAAGGGCTTTCAGAGACCACGAGGATATGAGCAGAGTCGTGCTTCCACTTGCTCAGTATGGTCACGGCGTCCTCTAGAGACAAGACCATGTTCTTCTCTCCCACCTCGTCTTGAGCAATGCTCTATCGAGACATTATCAGACCTGGAGTGCGACTTTGATGAAAGAAGTAGGGGAACGCGATCCGATCAAGCTCGCTGGTCGGCGGCCCGATGATGGCGGAGATAATGGGGAGTTCTACCCGGCGAGATTTGATGCGAGGCGGTTGCTGCGCAAAATTGTTAGCGCCGATTTAAAAGGGAGCCAGTCTGGCCGGTTTGAGGAGAGCCACGGGAAGAAAAATTAGGTTTCGGACACAACCCAACCTCACCGCGATTTGCGCAGCAGCAGGCAACCAGGGGTTTGCCAGGCACACTGACCACTACAAGTGAGTACCCTCCAGCGCCCAAACGAGCATCTGTTGCTCCAGAAGCACAGACTCGTGTCCTTGTGTCCCGGACCGATCTATGGCCGACTCTGGCGGCTCTATGCCTCTCAATAGTTGGCCGGCGATCCAGACAGACAAACCGAAGAGCACGTCCTCCGACTTCTGTGGCAACAGCACATCCACAGCAGCGCCGTAGGGATTCCTAGCAGAAACTGCGGACAACATTCAACGCAATTTAGAAACTGCTGTAGAGTTCTTACTGCGTCTCCGTCGACCGGGGCTCTCTCGGGTGGACCACTGGCTCCGGCCTAAACCCGCCAAAATGGCTCCCTTTATCACCGGCCCTGACACAAAAAATTGCGAACCACGAGCCGTCAGTTGTTAACAAGGGTCTCTCGCCAGAGGAATACCTGCGGGTCAGGCCGTGACCGTGGGATCGAGACAGTTGGCGCAATACCCATTGCACTCACAACCAAGGTCAAAAAGTGACGCCTGTTAACGGCAACTATCAAGGACAGCTTAGTCCGGTGGTGTACGAAACACTTTTAGGTTGTCGATTTTCTCTCCGTTCCGTATTCGCTTTAGGCTCCGTCGCAAGTGTTCTGTCGGATTTTTGGGGCCGCTTTCATCATCTTCCTCCGCCCTCTCATCGAGCTTTTCCTGAAGAACATGTGCCGCAGACGGTTGGGCAATCTTTTGTAGCTCTAGGAAGGCATTTCCGAGAGATGATCCCCTCTTCCTGCGACGCCCAGTGCGATTGCAGCGCCAAAAATAGAATACGCACGCAAAAACAATGAAGATTGTCAGATACACGGAACACCTCCGCTCTCGCGAGTAAATCGGCAATTTAGGGCGTGGGGCACAAGAGGGACACGTCGGAACGCCCACTAAGTACACCAGTTCCCGATTTCCAGATGGATTTATGCGAAGGCAGGAGGAGGGCGCTGAAAGAGCGACGCTAAAGCAGGCGCTTGAGGAGCACGAACTTTGTTTGTTTCTAGCCTCGGTACCAGTTTATGCGGGAGGTAGACAGTACCGAAGAGGAGAACTGGAAGCAACGCGAAGGCAAGTGGAGCGCCATGCTGGTTTGCAGCGAAAGGAAGCAGCAGAAGAAGAAGACTGATAGCAACGGCAATCGCCGACAAGGCTCTGACTACGAGCTGCTGCCGCAGGTCACGAAGTACCCCGCCTATCTTGCTATTCCTTTCGGAATGTCGATGGGAACGCATACGCTATCGGCTGATTATGCGCAGGCACATGTGTTCTGTCAAGGCTGCGGATATAACTGTTGTAACATCGCCATTACGCTCAAAACCCCAGACTGACGGGCGAACAGACGGCGCAAAGTTGTGAGAACGCCTGCTTACATCAGTCGGCGGATTCTTCGAGGCTCTTGGTGAGGTCGTTCAAGGTGTTCTCGCGCATACTTTTCTTGTACGTCATTAGATATGAGGGATGCAGGATGGCTATTGCTTTGTGTCCGCTGGGCAATTTAAGCGGACGGCCTCTCCATTCGCTAATCCCCTCCTTCTGTGCGACGATTCGGAGGGCGTGGCCTCCAACAAGGTCCACTCGATTCCATTTGCGAGAGCGAAGCAGCGGATCGACGTGCTTTTCCTTGCAATGGTGAACAGCTTTAACGCCATCTTCTTTCGAGATGTACCACCGTTTCGACTTCGACGACCAAGCCCTGCGGTCTGTGGGAAAAATATTGTCTGGAGGACGACAGGACAGGCAATTCGTAATCGTGAGTCCATCGCGCTGAATTCCAGCGTCCTCCAAAAGCTTGTCAAAGAACTGGCCCGCCTTGCCCCTTAGCGGCTCACCGACTTCCGATTCTCGTTCACCGGGCGCTTCTGCAATCACCAGTCGCACAAGGTCGTGGGCGGGATTCTTCGGCTCTTGCGGAGGTACGAAATGGTGGTCAGGGAACTTTTCCCGCATCGGGCACCCTTTGCAGCCAAGGGTTTCACTTACGCTTTTGATCGCTGGCATTTGTATGCCTTAAGTTCTGATACGAAGGGTATCACGCGGTTGGCGTAACATCGCGTCAATTACACCAACAACTGGGTCTTGAGTGTAATTGATCGGGAGTCTAGGCCTTCTTTCGCGCCTTCCGCCACTTTGCCCAGCGCGCTTTCTGAGCTGCGACAATCCTTTTGCGAGCGGCCGGGGACATTGTTCGTCCTTTGCGGGAACTGATTAAGACAACCTTTTGCCCCTTGATCTTTGCCCACCGCGCCCGTTGAGCAGCCGCGATTCTCTTCCGTCCCGCAGCCGAAATGGTTCGTTTTTTGCGAGTTGCGACAGCAGCTTTCGATTGGCTCCCACGCATGTAAACGTTTCCGAAGGCGGTCAGGGCAGCTGTCACGCGGTGCAGTTCATCCGCAAGTCGTTTTCGTTCCTTCTGAAGTTCGCTGACTACAGACTGCATCAGTGTTGTTGGCATCATTCAATCCTATCACTCGCAAATCGGAGCCAGGGCGGTTTCTGCGGAAGGTTCCGGTCAACTGTTGAAACATCGCGTACACTCACTATCCGGGTTCTGAGTGTAATCGCCTTACATCAATTGGCAGCTCAAGTATGGTTGGGAGGAAGAATGCTCACGGGGTTAGGATCATCTATGTCAGAAATCCCGGATGCGGTTCTTGGCAAGGTTTTTATTCTTGACCGAATGCACTACGGTCCAATTCGTTCCTCCGCTCTGACCAGTTTCTCGACTCTAGACGGCACCTCATTCGTCTTGGGAGCTGGTTGGGCGTTTCGAGACTACAAGTGCCGCTGCCGCGACGACGAAGGGGGTGCCGATCGCTGTCGCTAGCAACGCGGTGTCCATGCTCAGCTTCGGGAAGACCCCGAACGCGACGAAAAAGGGCGTAACCTCAAGAACAAGCGTGAGGAAGTACCAACCGAAGAAGACGGCGATCACGTTCTCATGTGTAAGAATTGCTGTGAGCCAGCGCCCGAGCGTACCGAGGCCTTGCAGCAAACGTCCGCGGGGCTCCGGCTTGCGCGGCTGCCGTTTGTATGGGGGCAGGGCGTTTACTTCCTTGCGAAGCTCAGGAGCGAGTCTGTGCTGACTCGTTCAAGCGCGGCGCGTGGTGCCGCTCCAGGGACGTTGGCGATCTCGGTGTACAGAAACGTCCCGAGATCGGTCAGGGCTGACTCCACGGCCGCGAGATCCTTACCGTCTGCCGCTCGTTCCCTCAGAAGCCGTACGCGCGGGAAGCCTTTACGATCTCTTCTGTCTCGGGCTGCAGGCGGTACCAACTCGGCAGGTTTAAGCGGACTCCGACGGAGGCGTGTTCCCCGCTCGTCCGCCGCCTGACCCACGCATCTGACTGCCAGTAGTGATACGGATAAGCCCCCCACGGCGAGGTCTAGCGTCGAGGCTCGCATCATTGCACCTACAAGTCTGCTGAGGTAGGCGTCCGCTGTCTCGATGTGCTGAGGCACCCCGCTCGAACAGTATCTTCTTATCTCGTCCAAGGCCCCGTAGCAGTATGCGAACCGCAACTGTTGCGGTGACAGTTGTTGAATCTTATGTTCGGTAAGCCTGCCCTGCGACCTTCCGATGAGCAGCAAAAGCAGGAAAGCAGGAACGATACGGAGGCTAAGGCTGGCCACCACAGCCAGAAGGAAGAAGGCTCGAAGCGCAAGCGCCAGACGTGGATCGTTGGCTTCCCGTAGATGATGCCGACGAGCACGGACGCGAGGAACGGGATGATAGGGACAAAGCACAGTAGGAAGCCGACGAGGAAGATGCCGGTAGGGTCGTCTCGACGGGAGATTGCCCTCCAAGCCACCCAGAAGGGGTGCTCAATCGACCTGTAGTAACCGTCGAGGTCGCCAGGGGCTACGACGCTTAGTTCCGAATGTCCCATACGGCGCCAGAATCTTATCACTTTAATTTCTTCTGCACGCGATCGCATTGACGCTCAGCTTACTATTGGGTGAACGGCGCGGGAAACAGTTTGAATGAGTCATCGGCCCGGCGCATCTCGAGCACTTCAATGCCTTTAGGTTCGCAAAGGACACGAAAGGCTTGTTTGTCAGCCATCTGCATCTTTGATCCAACGAAAACCCTGGTCGCCGTAGGCACAGTCCAATCGTGGTCTGGTTCGATGCCCGGTAAAACCGATATAACGCGCCACTCCTGTTCATATTCCCAGCCCTTGAACTTATGAACCAATGCCAAGATAGGCCCATGGGGATTGAAGGCGCCAGAGCTAGAGCCGTTAACTAAGCATTTGGCCCAAGGCGTCAGATCATAGGGCTTATCCGAATAAACAACGGGGTAGAGTTTGTGGCGGAATTGTGCCGCCTTCGGGCCCTCAAGATCGTACTCGATGCAAAATCCACGGTGGTTGTCCGCATAATGGCCCCACATGAGCATGGAGGTGGGGTCCTCATTGAAACAGCACACCTTGCACAGTTGCTTCCAGTTTTTGATTTCCGAAAGCTTTTCGCTCACCACTTGCGAGGCCTTGGATTTGCCAATGGCTAGCAGGTCTGGATTCGTGCCCGTAAAATTCTTCTCAAGCCTCTTGTGTGCCTCGGCCTCTACACTCACATCCGAGATCATAAACTCGCAGTCATATGGGTCGTTGTACTTGTCGGGTGAGGAGAGCCAGATTTTGTCATTTTCCAAACTATTGCGGCGATAGTGGTCATCCGATTGATATCTGTAGATGTGCTTTGGCATGTGTTTTGCCTTCATGGCCAACGCTTTCTCCAGCTTCGAATGCTCGATAGTTGATCCCTCTAAGCATTTGACAAACTCCTCTTTCCAATTCGACATCAGTACCTCCTTAGCTGAGGTCGTGACTTGTAGCCCTGGAGCCAGTGCAGAAATTCATTGTGCAAATTACGCTTCACTGCCAAACCCTCACCAAGCCTTCCATGGTCGATAACGTAGGCATGGAATCACTCATAGCAGCCTGCGAATCCCCGTGCTGCCTTTCTGTTTTGTGCGGTTGCAACACTTATACTCAGTGGAGCGTTATGGCCGTGTTGCCTTCTCAGGACATCGGGGAGAACACGTTATCGTCTATGAACGCCATTTCGACCGTGGATAGACCAAAACTTCAATTGAACCGCAGCCAAGCAAGCTAGACAACTGTTGTAAACAGGGCACGCCCCTTATATCCACGTCAGAATAACCGGACAGGAAATCGAGTCCAATCCGGACCATGCTGTCGTAGACCAAGGAAATACTGACCCGGTGGCACACCAGCAGGATCGATGTCAGTCCTCAAAACCACGACATGGTTTTCAAGTCGCGCCGTGGCACTTCTATGCAAGAGCTCACTTCCCGTTTCGCTCAGTAGCACGATATCGTAGCTTCCCTCCTTACTCCCAATCGGCAAGTACAGGACCAGATGCCTGGTGCTCCGGCCGATCTCAAGAGGAAGCTGGTTCGGGGGCTGTTCGCCCCGTGCGGCTGAATAGCCGCGAAGATCAAGAATCGCGGTCTGATTATTGATAACTCCGTAGTGCGAGCGCAAGGCAAACCACAGAGCGAGCGCCACAAGCACGACCACTAGGCCTCCCCCCACCCTAAACGAACGACGCTTTCGCAGCTTTTTTCGGATCGCTGTGAATTCCTGGAAGCATGGACTGCAGGACCCGAAGTGATCGAGCCATTTTTCGGCTTCAGAGAGTGGGACCTTGTGCGACGCTATACCTTCGAGAAGCGCGGAACCTGGGCAACCCGCCCGATTGGGATTTGGGAACTCGGTAGCCAGTCCTTGCGACAGGACGTCAAGAATTCGCCTTTCTTCTTTTTCGAACTGTTTTTGATCTGTCAGAAGACTCGCTCGTTTTTTGTCAGAAGTAAGGTCGATTCGCAGGGAGAACTTTCCCATCCGTTTGCCCAGAAGCTCTAGCCCCCAAGCTGAACGCGAAGCCTGGTCAACTTATATTTGAATCTCATTTTGACGGAACCCTCCGCCTTGTTAAGGCAACCGGCAATCTCGTTCCATGAATAACCATACTGGCGAGCCGTCCAAACTCGTCTCGTCCATCGGTCCATAATCGCAAAAACCTCTTTAGCGAGAATCCATCGTTCGAAATCGATTACCGCACATAGGCCGCGCTTGGCGGCTAGGGCATCAAGCTCCGCAGCAGTGGCAACCAGTTGGATCGTCCGTTCACGCCTCTCTTGCAACCTTCGAATCCGATTGAACCGGTGACAAAAGGCCCCCATCAAATACGCGTCCATGTCGCCGATTTCTGCAGAAGAGACTCTGAGTCGTCCGAGACCGCGGCCGATAGACTGCAGTACATCCTCCCACACTTCGGCAGCCAAAGTTGCATTCTCAGGGTCGCGCTGCTGAGGGCCGAGTTCTCGACTCACATGGGAGCGCACATTGGGCCAAACACGGCGAGCCGACTGCAACAGTTGCTCTTGGCCGCTGACGCCAGATATGGTTCCTGATGAATAACTGGAGATTATCCAGTCTGGGCTGGGATCGTCACAAGGCACCGGGGGAAGCCCTCACAAATCCCTGCCCACGTGGCGGCTGGGCTGGATTCCGCATAGAGTGACACCGGAACGAAGTCGTGTCAAGCAGACTTTGAAGCAGACTTTGAAGCAGACTTTGAGCAGATTTTGAAGCAGACTTTGAAGCAGATTTTGAAGCAGACTTTGAACAGCAGACTTTGACGGCCTCGTGATGAGTCACAGTTGCTCAAGTCACGGCTTCAAAAAATTCATGAGATCCCTTCTTACTTTTTTCCTTTCGTGGTTCCTTTATCTAGATGAGGGGATTCTGGACTGGGGAGTTCAAGCCTCAATTGATGGTTCCAGCCGACAGCCGGCCCCTTCCCGATCTCTTTCCTCGGACGGAACCCAGCCTGTCACGCCGGTAGCAATTGCCGGCCACCGTGTCTGGCCAGCGCCAGCAAAAAAAAAGAATTTTTTTTTCTTACTTTTTCTCTTTGCCGGTTCCATTACTAGATAGGGGGCATTAACGGATTCTTGCCGCCTAGCGAAAGGGGCGTGGACCAGTGTTCCCCAACGTTGAATTCCGGCACCTGCACGCAGTCATTGTATTGGGCGAAGAGCTGAACTTCACGCGGGCCGCTCACAGATTGCACATCACCCAATCTACGCTCAGCAAACAGATCACCGAGATCGAAGAACAGCATAGATTCCAGCTCTTCACTCGCGATAATCGACGGGTTGTCCGTGTGGAGCTCACCGACGCAGGGCGGGTCTTCGTCGAAGAGGCCCGGTCTTTACTCTTGCATTTGGAGCGGGCTTTTCATCTTGCTAGCGTTGCCCATGATGGGGGAAATAGCCTTTTGGTGATTGGACAGTCGCCATACGCCGATCAAGCATGGGTTTCGGCCATTCTTGCAATTCGTCTCCCCCTGTACCCCAAGCTTCGAATTCGACTGATGAGTCAGTTCTCAATCGAGCTGGTCCGAAGCATCATTGCAGGCGAACTGAATATTGCGCTGGTGACGGCACCGCCGGAGGACTCCAAGATCACGGCTGTGCCGTTCGCTCGGACGCCGCTCTACGCGGTTCTCCCACAGACCCACACGGCTGCCCAAAAGGAACACATAGTACTCCAAGATCTGGCGCACGATGAATGGATTCTGTTGGCGCGACGAGTTCACCCCGCCGTTTATGGCGCAATTATGGACGCGGCACGACGTGAGGGAATCGCTCCGAAACACCCGCACGACATTATTACGGCTCAACAAGCGGTTCACTTGGTATCTGAGCATGTGGGTGTGGCCATTCTCACCAAACCCACGGCCGTTGACCTCAGCGCTGAAGGTGTAGTAGTAAAGCCGCTTTCTGATACCTCATTGTGTTTCGAAACGTGTCTGATTATGAGAACCGACGAC
>Ga0181532_10000276_pt1 | contig 54782 bp, 41 predicted proteins | sample PEATcosm2014_Bin_33_FD_119768 | JGI IMG/M metagenome (GOLD analysis project Ga0181532, IMG submission 119768) | Peatland microbial communities from MTU Mesocosm Facility, Houghton, MI, USA - PEATcosm2014_Bin11_30_metaG | ecosystem: Environmental > Terrestrial > Soil > Wetlands > Peat | place... | reverse complement strand
GTTGCCCGGGTTAAGGTCAGGATGATACTTGCGTGCCAGGCGGCGGTACGCCTTGCGGATCTCCTCCGGCTTGGCGTCCCGACTCACCCCCAACGTCGCGTAATAGTCCTTTTGTGCACCGACGACAGCCATCGTGTTAGTTCTTCATCTTCTCGAGAATCGCCCCCAGATGATCCGGGCAGCGCGACCGCAGCCATTCCTGTAATTGGTGCTGGATCTCCTGTGCCGCGGGAGAGTCCATGATGGCCTGGTCCAGGCCCAGTTCCATGAACTGCTTCCAGTGGCATTGCGGGCATTCCACTCCGACGAGACCTCGATGTTCCATTAGTTCACAGTCAACAGTTAACAGTCGACAGTCAGGAACCCCTCCCTGTTGCCTGTCGACTGTTACCCTGTCGCTCCTCCCAGTGATAAACCTTCGTTGATCGATCGCGGTGTCGTCAACTGTCAACTTTGGACTGTCGACTGTCGACTGTACTTCTCAGTCCTTCTTCTTGTCGTCGCTATCCACCACTTCCGCGTCGATCACTTCGCCTTCGCCCTTTGCTTGGCCAGGCTCCGCCGCGGGGCCTGCAGAAGGCCTTGCAGTCCCGCCGGGGCCGCCCGGCGCCTCTTGGGCCGATTGCGCCGTAGATGCCTGCTTATACATCGCTTCTGCCAGCTTATGCGACGCCGTTGTTAGCCGCTCAACGGTGTCGCTGATCTTCGATGCGTCGCCTTCCTGAATGGCCTTCTTGGCATCGTCCAAGGCCGATTCGATGTTCTTGGCGTCGCTGTCGGAGATCTTCCCGCGATTGTCCTTGAGCATCTTCTCCACCGAGTAAACCAGCGAATCAGCTCGGTTCTTGCTTTCCACGTCCTCCTTGTGGTGGCGGTCTTCCGCAGCGTGCAACTCGCCGTCCTTGGTCATCTTTTCCACTTCTTCTTTGCTCAACCCGCTCGAGGACGTTATGGTGATCTTCTGTTCCTGTCCTGTGCCGATGTCTTTGGCGGAAACATTCAGAATTCCGTTGGCATCGATGTCAAACGTCACTTCAATCTGCGGGATGCCGCGAGGCGCAGGGGGAATGCCCACCAGGTGGAACTTGCCGAGCGTCCGGTTATCGCGCGCCATCTGACGCTCGCCTTGCAGGACGTGAATCTCAACCGACGTCTGGTTCTCCGCCGCCGTCGAAAAGGTCTCGTTCTTTCTCGTCGGAATCGTCGTATTGCGTTGGATCAGCGGCGTCATGACACCGCCCAGAGTCTCAACGCCCAAGGTCAAGGGAGTAACGTCCAGCAACAGCAGGTCCTTCACTTCCCCGCCCAGGACTCCCGCCTGCACCGCAGCCCCAACCGCCACAACCTCGTCCGGGTTGACACCTTTGTGCGGCTCCTTGCCAAGGAAAAGGTCCTTGACAATCTGCTGCACGCGCGGGATGCGTGTCGATCCGCCCACCAGCACCACCTCATCAATCTTCTCGGGCGTGAGATTGGCATCGGAAAGCGCCTGCTTCACCGGGCCAACGGAACGCTGGAAAAGATCCTCGCACATCTGCTCAAAGCGCCCTCGCGTCAATTTCAGGTTGAGGTGCTTCGGCCCCGTGGCGTCAGCCGTCACGAACGGCAGGTTGATGTCGCTCTCGAGTACCGTGGAAAGCTCCATCTTGGCTTTCTCCGCCGCCTCCTTGAGGCGTTGCAGCGCCATGCGGTCCTTCGAAAGGTCGATGCCTTGATCCTTGCGGAATTCGTCCACGATCCAGTCCATAATCCGCTTATCAATATCGTCGCCGCCCAGATGCGTGTCACCGTTGGTCGACTTGACCTCGACCACACCCTCGCCGACTTCCAGAATCGAAATATCGAACGTCCCGCCTCCGAAGTCATAGACCGCTATGGTCTCGTCGCTCTTCTTGTCAAGCCCATAAGCCAAGGCCGCCGCCGTAGGCTCGTTCACGATGCGCTGAACTTCCAGGCCCGCTATCTTTCCGGCGTCCTTGGTGGCTTGGCGCTGGGAATCGTTAAAGTAAGCCGGAACGGTGATGACCGCTTGCGACACCTTCTCGCCGAGGTACTGCTCGGCGGCGTCCTTCATTTTTTGCAGGATCATGGCGGAGATTTCCGGGGGCGAGTATTCCTTTCCCAGGGCCACTACACGCACATCGCCGTTCGGTCCCGGCACCACCTTGAAGGGTACAGTCCTGATCTCGCTCTGAACTTCATTGACCTTACGGCCCATGAACCGCTTGATGGAGAAAACGGTGTTCTCCGGATTGGTGATGGCTTGGCGCTTCGCTACTTGTCCCACCAACCGTTCGCCCGACTTGGTGAACCCAACGACCGACGGGGTAGTGCGCCCTCCCTCAGGATTAGTGATGACTACCGGGTCACCACCTTCCATAACGGCAACAACCGAGTTGGTGGTACCCAAGTCGATTCCAATGATCTTACCCATATACCTTAGTCCTCCTCACTGAGTGAGAACCCCAAACAGGGTTCACAACCACATTCAAGAGATTAGATGCCATGGGGCATCCATTAGTTCCATGGCATAATAAAACTTGAGTATGCCCATGTCAAGAAGATTCGGTGCGACCGCTCAATCCTTAGGCGCCAGGCACTGCTTTTCTGGGGAACCGCGCTTCGATCATGGTTCGCATGCCGCCTCGAGTGGTGAACTCACCGCGCACCACCGCCCACTTGGGGTGGCAAGCATGAGCCACATCGTCGAGGATGCGATTCACGGCGTTCTCATAGAAAATGCCCAGATTCCGGTAGGACAAAATGTAGTACTTCAGCGACTTCAGTTCCAGACACAGCCTTTCCGGCAGATAATGAATGGTGACGGTTCCGAAGTCCGGCAAGCCGGTACGCGGGCAAATGGAGGTGTACTCCGGGATGGAAATGGTGATTTCGTAGTTCTCATATTGATTGGGCCAAGTCTCGATTTGCGGCAGCTTGGCGCGCACTCCGGAGCCGGCGTGTTCAGGAGTATACTCAGGCCGGCGAGTTTTGCCGGGCATACAACCTCCAGTCCCTGGGAAGGTGTGAAAAAATAATTGACTGTCATCCTGAGCGCAGCGAAGGATCTCCGCAGTTGCTTTTGTTCCAGCTACTTACGAAGAACTGCAGAGATCCTTCGCTGCGCTCAGGATGACAGAGTCAAGTTTTTCTATACCTTTCATGCACCCGGGGTCAGCCACAGCCTTTAGTCTTCGGGCCGGTCGGCGACGGCGGCAGCGCTCCGGTAGGGTGGCCTGGGTTTCTTGGGTGCGGTCACATAGGCATACGGGTCTTCTTCGGGCAGGCGCGGCTCTCTTTTGAAGAGGCGTATGGCCCTTTCGACCGCCACATGAAGCCATTTCTTCCCGGAATTTGCCACAGTTCCCGCTCCTCACCGAGCCGGAGTTTCCTCCGCGGACCCTCAATCCAAATCAATTTCCTTAAGCGGGGGCCCGGTAGGAACGTCCTTGGTCTTCTCGAATGCCTCTTTGAACCGGCGCTCCAGCAGTTCAGACTTGATCTTTTCCTCTTCGGCGCTGTGTTGAAAGAGGCTTTCACGCCGCTCCGCCTCCTTTTTGAGGAGTTCGGAAGCTTGATTCAGGTCGGGAGCCTTGGAGGTTCTGGGCGGCGGTTCGTGAAACAGAATCTTCCCGAGCTCTGTATCCACTTCCAGCCGCGCACCGCAGCACGGACACACCACTTCAACCGTTTTGCCCTTGTGCTTGCTCATCCTCGACCCTTCCGGTCTTAATAATATACAGCACGACGAGGCGAGTCAATTCAGCGATCAGCCGTCAGCCCCGAAGGGGCGATCTACCACAGCCCTGGCTAACAGCCCATGGGCGTTAACCTAACTTATTGGCTCGGCTCGCGCTGAGTAGTACTCACTGGCCGCTTCCTGAGGCCCGGAGGGCCGACAGAGAGTAGCCCATGGCGTAAGCCGTGGGATTGAGCAGCGGCCCCGGGTTGCATAAGCCCCGGAGGGGCGACAGATTCCCCAGCACTGTTTCTAACACCCCCCCCGGGGCTGCGAATATGAACGCCGTGCGGCGTCCCACGGCTTACGCCGTGGGCTACGTTCTGGCGCCGCTCCGCGGCTCTAGTAGCGCTCGCGTCTTTAGGTTAACGCTTATGGGCGGCTTCACACCACCGGCCTGCCTGCGATTCGTTCCAGGACTCTGACCGGAGCCTTCTCAGGCAACACGAGGGCATTCTTGGAGACGATGAAAGTCTGTTCCAGGGCGAACTGGCCGGAGAGAACGGCATGGCTCACCATATCCGTGAAGACGAGCCATGCGGAGAGGGGCGGGAACTCCCACTTGGTCCGTGAACAAGTGTTTTGAAACTCCTGGTTTGCTTTGAGGAAGTGATGGAAGCGCAGCATCCAATCGTCGTAGGGAGGCCGCGCCAGACTGTGGAGCCGCGCCGCTCGCGCCAGCTTCACCAGGAGCTTCTTAGGCCCGGAAGGCACCCTCCCGGGAAGGGGCATGCCGCCGCTTCCTGCGAAGCGTTCCGCGAGACGGTCGAAGCTGTCAGCGGTCACCCACACACGAGGCTCGGTTGGGTTGATGTTCATAAACACGCGCAGGATACGATTGCCATAGGAAGGCCGGGTCGGGAACGAATCCACATGCAAGAGGTCGTTGCGCGCCCGTTGGCGGATTTGCCGCCCCGCCTCCTGCTGGGGCCTAAAGCTGGCAAAGTCCACCGCCAATGAGCCGGCATAGGGAGACAGAAGCTGCTGAGTGAACTCGATCGCTCGTTGGGAAAACCGTTGCATGATGGCGTGCAGCCTATCCTTGCCGCCGCTGCTCGACTCGCCATAACCTGTGAGCCGGTCGGAGATCGGGCGATAGGCAATGTTCTTGTGGTAGCCCGCTTCGCTCTGCCGCTGGCTTAGCAGGAACTGGGCTTCGTCTGGGGGCAGGCTGAAGGGAGTCTCTCGAAAGAAGAGGATGTTCCCTTCTTCCAGGCGTGAACAGCACCACCGTCCGCGTTCTTCTGTAGGAACAACTTCCGAGCCCTTCGGAAGTTCGATGCGCTGAGTCATCGTTGTCTCCCAACTGAAATGCGGTGAATGGTCTCAATATGATTCTACGGGATAAAGGCTAGGGGATAAAGGCTAAAGGATAAAGGGAGTGCGGTAGAACGTCCGAAGCCGGCAATCCACCTATCGGCGCGGCTCCAGGCAGCGGGGTGGATGCCCGCTTTGGTGGAGTTGGCTTGGCTACGTTCCTAACCAAGGCGCTGTGCTATTGCGACAGGGACGTGACGTCCTTCGAGAGTTTTATAAACGGACTTTCAAAGGCACTCACTTCGTTGTCGCGCTCCGCACCGTCCGCCCGGTAAAGCATCGTCCCGGACGCACGATCAGCGACAGACATCTTGGCCTGCGAGACGACCTTCGACTTCAATCGGATAGTGTTTTGTCTCGCCTCCGGGGGACCCCCAACGCTTCCGTTGTCACCCGTAGGCACTGACTCCTCGTGCTCTTCCATTTTCATGGTCACGGTCGCATCCGCACTTTCGCAACTGTCCAGGAGTTTCCAATTCAACTTCGTCAGTGCGCCCTTGGATTTGCTCCCACCTGCGAGGACCTTTTTCAGTGAATCTTCCTGTTGCGTGGTAAGCGTATTTGTATCTAGGCAAAATGTATGGACCTTCAGTAACCCGCCGGCGTCGGCCACTTGGCCTTGCGTCTTCCTTTTGGGGCCGGCGAACGAAACGCACGACAACAGTAAGAGAACCGGCACGCACGCCCAGAGAGATTTCCGTTGAGTGTTCATATGAAACCTCCTTTTGCACTGCATTCTACGCTCTAATGCTCATATTGCAACATAGTTCAACGTGTGGTTAAACCACGAGGACGTCGGGTCGATGCGGCGCCTCCCCCCTACAGGCTGCACCCTGCTGGTGAAACATGATGCGGCGTTTGGTGGCCTCGGCTATGCGCCCTGCCAGTGTCGCCCGCCGTTACCGACGAATTAGGGGCTCCATCTCTGACCCGGAACGACAAGACTGCAGCTTGAAGGATGTTTTCAACAGCCTGCTCAGGAATGTCCAGCGCCGGGCTTGCACGGTAGCGTCTCAGTTTGGCGTGCAGGTGGCTTTACGCTGCCAGTTGGACCGTCAGTTGGCGGATAAACTCGCCGCTACAAAGTGAAGCTGCGACACTTCCGTCCGCACTTTTCGCATTTCCGCACTTTTTGCTTGACAACCCGGACGGGCTATGATAGCCTATCATCGTTGTCTATTTCTCGACGTTTTGTCGCCAAGGTGGCGCTGGGATGCTCGGAAGGGAAGGGAAAGGCGGAGTCATCCCGGCGAGCCAGGGAAAGCTGTGGTTTGAAACAACAAAAAGAATACGAACGAAGCCAGTATGTTATTGAATACACAGGAACGCATTTGCAAAACGAACTAAAACGAACTCAAATTGAGCCGCAGTTGAGTGCTGAAATGCGCGCATTACGTGCAGAATTCGAGTTTTCGAGCACGTCACAGGTTTTGGCGGAGGCCTCGAACGGGAAGGCCGACCGTGGACGAAATCGTCCGGTCGGGGACATTCAGAGAACTGCGAGAGAATACGAAAATCGTGGGAACGAACTCAAGAAGTATTTTAAAATGAACGACATAACTTTTTGCATGCTGCAAATTTCGCGTGTTTTGCGCGCAAACGAACAGCAATACCACTTCAAAGGGAGCAAATGGCGCCACGTTTTGCGAGAACGGAGTCAGGATTTGCAACTCCCGGCGTGATGGCATGACAGTGACAGGTAGTCGGCTAGACAAACTCGGGATTTCCATCGGCGCCGGTCTGATCTGCTGCCGGTTCGCCGCATCTTATCAATGGATTGTGGACAAAGCCTTGATGCCTTGACACCAAGATCACGGTGCGTTAGGCTGGCCAAGAGATGGGATTTTCAGGTCTGGGCCGTTCCTGCCGGCTGGTAATAAGGCGACAAAGGGATTTGTACCTACTGAACGAATTCGTGTAGTGATCGGGTGCAGAAGAAGGCGAGGGTTACATGGCGGATGTGTTGACCAAGGCAGGACGATACGAAGTGGTGCGTGAGCTGGGGCGTGGCTCGATGGGGATCGTTTACCAGGGGTTCGACCCTATTATCGGGCGGACGGTTGCGATTAAGACCATGCTCACGGAAGGCCTTGCACCCGAGGAGTATAAGGAGTTCAGGGCGCGATTTCAGCGCGAGGCGCAAGCGGCCGGCGTGCTCAGCCATCCCAACATCGTCAACGTCTTCGATTACGGGGAAGACAACGGCATACTCTACCTGATCATGGAGTTCCTGGAAGGGACGTCGCTCGAGAAATTGGTTGAGGGCAAGAAGGTTCTTCCGATTGAAACTATCATCCCCATGTGCGAGCAAGTTTGCGGCGCGCTGGACCATGCGCACGAGCGTGGCATCGTGCACCGCGACATCAAGCCTGCCAACATCATGATTCTGAATAATGGGATGGTGAAAGTCACCGACTTCGGCATCGCCAAGATGATATCGATGGGGATGACGCAGGCGGGGCTGGTGCTGGGTACGCCCAACTACATGTCGCCGGAGCAGGTCAAGGGGCGGCAGGTTGACGGCCGTTCCGATCTCTTTTCCCTGGGAGTTATACTCTACGACCTGGTGACCGGCGAGAAACCGTTTCCCGGCCAGAACATCACCACGGTCATTTACAAGATCATCAACGAAAACCCCGTACCGCCGCGAGAGCTGGATGGCACGATTCATCCAGGCCTCAGCTACGTGATTTGTAAAGCCCTGGCCAAGAGTCCCGAGGAGCGCTACCAGACTTGCCGCGAATTGGCGGAGGACTTGAAGAATTACCGGCAACTGGGGGGACAGGCGGGGTCGCCTGCCTCGGCCACCATGATCCTGAATGCGCAATCCGTGCCGGGCGCAGTCGTGGAGCAGCGCCCGTCGGAGCCGACGGTGCGGCGCTCAGCGCCACCCGTTGTCCCGGTTGGGCGAACCCAGGTCGAACCTCCTCAACCTGCCCCGCCCGCCCCAGCGCCCACACAGGTCGCAGCGCCGGCGCCGAGCTACCAGAAACCGAGTAGTTCACCGCTAGTTTGGGTTCTCTTAACGTTGCTGGGCGTTGCCATTCTGGGAATTGTTGGGGGGTATTACTATCTCCAGAAGGCGAAAAATAATCAGCCGGCAGCAAACGCCCCGAGCGGGCAGACGACCAGCGCCACCTCGAACGTGCCTTCGGCCACGTCCGGGGCGCCGAGCACGCTCCCGGCGGAGAGACCTGCCGCGTCCAGAGGGAAGACGAAGGCCAACGAAGTAGCCTCTGCAAACCTCCCTCCCGCGAGCGGCGGCCCTAAGGCCAGCGCCAACTCAGTCAACGCCGCTTCCGGGGGCGAATCTGCCGCCGGCTCCAGCCCCAGCACCAAGGGTGCGACGCCTCCTCTTACCACGGCGGTCAGGGAGTCGCCTGCCGCTTCCCTTCCCGCTGCGGGCGGCACAGCGGCTTCCGCAGCTTCCACCGGTGGTGGTGGGCCCGCTGCGGTTCCTGCCACTCCCTCCGGTGGCGGTGGGCCCGCTGCGGCCGCCAGGCCGGGCCAATTGATGGTCAATTCGAATGTCCCGGGGGCTAAGTTCACGATCGACGGCGCCAGCGATCCAGCGTGGGTCACCCCTTCGACAGTCAGCGCGACTCCTGGCAGCCACCGCGTGGTTATCTCAAAGGAGGGCTACGGCGAGTACGAGCAGTCAGTGGACCTGGAAGCCGGGAGAACCGCTACCATCAACGCACAGCTTTCGCAAGCGACCGGAGAGGTCGTGATCAATACGGTGCCGTCCGGCTTGGAGGTATTCCTTGACGGAAAGTCGCTGGGTCCCAGCCCGGCCCATGCTGTTGTCCCAGCGGGAACGCACAAGTACATGGTCAAGCGTCCGGGTTCCGATCCCAATCCCTATGAAGGCACCGTAAATGTGCGGAATGGGGCTGCCATGAGTGTAAGAGTCAACATGGGCCAGTAGGAAAAAACCTGCCTTGGGACCAGGCGTCAACCGTGCGTGTCGCCTGGTTCACACGGAACAGTTCGAAATGCCCACATGTCGCGATTTGTTATAACCGACCCCTCCAACCGGACTCAGATCTTCGAAATCAGCGGGTCTACGGTGAGCATCGGACGCGCCGACTCCAACGATCTGATGCTCCAGCACCCGAGTGTGTCCCGCAACCATGCCCGCGTGACCGCCTTGCCGGGTGAGACCGTTCTGATCATTGACTTGGGTAGCATGAACGGCACGTTCGTCAACGGGCAGCCAATCCAGGAGCAGCGCCTGGCAGACCAGGACCGGATCAACATCGGGGTCTTCGAGCTCAAGTTCGACGCGGCCACGCGACTTCCGTTCTACGTCGAGGCGGGCCATGATGCGGGCAGGGACATCACGGGGCTGATCGGCCGCAACGCCCTGAGCGCCGGCCTGCACCAGGGAATCGAAGCCGCCGCCGCGCCCGAAATCTCAGTTCAGGATCGGCTGGCAACCCTTGAGAGGGAAAACAAGCTGCTGAAGCTTCTGTTGGCCGTGGGCAAGACCCTGTCCTCAACCCTGACCCCGCAAGAGGTGATGCAGCAGGTTATGGAGTTGGTGTTCCAGATGGAGAATGTGGAGCGCGGCTTCGTCATGCTCTACGACGAAAGGAAAGGGTTTCTTCCGGCCATAGTGCTTTATAAGGACGAGAATCAGAGGGCCGATCCTAGCGGTCCGGTCCTCTCGAAGACCGTCATCGACCGCGTGATGACGGAGAGAGTGCCGGTGTTGATACGCGACGTTTCCCGGGACCAGCGGTTCTCGACCAGCGAGAGCCTTCGGATATCCGGCATTCGCTCGGCGATGTGCGCTCCGCTCATCTATAGGGACAAAGTGTTTGGCCTCTTCTACGTCGATTGTCTGAGCAAACCCTACGCCTTCTCAAAAGAAGAGCTGGACATCTTCTCCGTAGTCGCAGCCGAAGCCGCGATCAGCTATGACCGCGCCCATTCTCACGCCGAACTCTCGCGCCGCGCCATCGAGCGCCAGGCCTTGGAACGTTTCATGAGTTCCGTAGTCGTGGAGAAGATATTGGCCAGTCCGGATGAGATCCGTCTGGGGGGCGAGAATCAGATGGCCACGATTCTGTTTGCGGATATCCGTGGCTTTACTCGGCTGTCTGAACAACTGGCGCCGCAGAAGGTCGTGGAGCTGCTGAACGAGTATTTCAGCGAAATGACTGATCTGATCTTCGAGAACGGAGGGACGCTCGATAAGTACCTGGGAGATGGGATCATGGCGTTGTTCGGAGCCCCCTGGCCCAAGGCGGACGACGCTCAGCGTGCCGTGAGGACGGCCGGCGCCATGCAACGCGCTCTAGTGGCGCTCAACCGTCAGTGGCAGGCGCGCGGCCAAGAACCCCTCCAGATGGGCGTGGGGATCAATACCGGCCAGGTGACCGCCGGGAACATCGGGTCCTCAAAACGCATGGATTACACCGTGATCGGTGACCCCGTGAACTTGGCCTCCCGGCTGTGCGCGCACGCAAGCGGAGGCCAGGTCCTGATTTCTGAATCTACCTTCCGCGAAATCGGCTCCCCCGCCCTGCGCCTGGAAAGCATCAGGGTCAAAGGCAAGGCTGCCCCGGTGGAGGTTTACGAAATCCTCTGGCAAGACTCGACGCCGGAGAGGACGGTTACAGCAGGTTGAAACCGACTGGCAGAGCCTGTCCCGAGCGCAGCGAAGGAATGCCCGAGCCACCGGAAATTGGGCCAGTGCCCATTTGCAGTTGACCTGTGGGGCTTCTTAGGAAAAAATAAGCATAGAAAGGGCGATTACCACCTGGAGGCTCGACCGCGAAACATCTAACTGAAGAGTTTCGCAGCAATACCAGTCCGGTGTGGCTGGAAATCAGCGATGTCCAGCCTTGCTATTCCTGAGCACTTATATGCCTGGCGAACCAAACTTCGAAGGAACCGTGCGCTATATCCCCTGCGCGAACTGCGGCAGCGCTAACCTCGCAAACGCGGCAGCCTGCGCACGTTGCGGAATGCCGCTGGGCTCGCCGACCGCATCTCCGCCGCGACCGAATACTCCGCAGGGGGGGCAAATGGAGTGCCAGAACTGTCACCAGACGTTTCCGGCCGGCGCCAAGTTCTGCGGTTTTTGTGGCAATCCGCTCTCTCCAGTGCCAACCGCAGTTGCTCCACAACCGCTGCCCCGGGCCGTGTCACCCCAACCCGCGGCTCCGCCTGCGTTCCCAAAGGCCGCATCGCCTGCTTTCGCCCCGGGCGCCTCCCAGCTCTTCCCTGCTGCGCCAGGAGCCGCCTGGGAGCCGTCTCCTGTCTCTCCGACGGCGGCAGCTTTTCCGACCGACCCGCCTGTGCCGCGTCCCCAACCGCAGGTGATCAGGTCGCCTGGAGCAGGACCGACGCCGCCGGCTCCTACCCCCGCGGCAGCAGATCTGGATTTCACGATGCCATCTTCCTTGCAAGAAGGAGGCTTGATATTCGACGGATTCCGCATCCCAAGCATCGAGGCACATATCAGCGAGAAGAAGACCGACGGCACCTGGGGACATCCTCTTAGAATCGTGGGAGGAATTTCTATCGGGCGCGCTGATTGCGACGTCAATTTCCCAGACGATGCAAGGCTTTCAGAACGCCACGCTTTATTGTCGAATCGCGACGGGAAGCTGTACTTAGCGGATTTCGGCAGCGCGGGCGGAACGTTCGTCAAGCAACGGCAAGACACTGAACTCCTTCCTGGAGACGTGTTTCTCTTGGGACAAGATCTCTTTCGATTCGCCACGCGAAGCCTCGACGAGGTGGAAGAACAGGGTTCCGGGCAGCACACGATGGCGTGGTCTGCGCCGCCCAAATTGCACCCAGGCCCGGTCTCCGCCAAGCTCGAACACATCCTGGTGACGGGCGAGGTGATCGGAGAATATCGATTGGAAAACCCTGAGACCACTCTGGGGCGGACGAACGCCCATCTGGTGTTCAAAGACGATCATTACATGTCCGGGACCCACGCCCGCATTGTGGCACAGCCGGGACGCTTCATCCTCCAAGACCTGAGGAGCCGCAACGGCGTCTTCCGTCAGGTCCGCCAGGAGATCGAATTGGAGGCTGGAGATGAGTTCTTCCTGGGAGAGCACATCTTTCGGGTGGAAATCAAACAGCTTGGTTGAAGACAGCCGGAATCCGCTTGCTTACAATCTCGCGAGCGCCTTAGGTGCGCCCGGCGAAATCCTCCTGCCTAAATTCCCTAACCTCGACGGGCGAGTCGGCAACCGGAAGAGGAAGTCCGGTGCCGCTGAACTCAGCCATGACTACCGTAATGTTATCGTTTCCGCCGTTAGCGTTGGCTTGATCGATTAAAGACTGGCACTTGTTGGGCAGCGGTTCATTGCCCATCATCACCCGAAGAATTTCGCTGCCGGGAACCATGTTGTACAAGCCATCGCTGCAAAGCAGGAGGCTATCGCCCTGGTGGACCATCGTACACGTGACTTTCACGTTTACGTTCTCGCTGCTCCCCACCGCCTGGGTCAGAATGCTCTTGCGGCTGTCCATTTCAGGGTCGGTGGGCACATCGACACCGATTTCCTTGAGATAATTCAAGAAGGTTTGATCGCGAGTCAACTGGGTCAGCTCATTGCCGCGATTGAGGTATGCCCTGGAATCTCCCACTTGCGCGACAAAAAGATAAGGTCCGAAGATGGCAGCGGCTGTGGCCGTGGTTCCCATCCCACGGTGAGCGGGGTTGTCCAGCGCGCGCTGGTGGATGATCTGGTTGGCGTATTCGATCGATTCCCGCAGCAAAAGCACGAAGTTCACGTCGCTGACCTGTTCCAGAGACTTGAGGTTCTCGTGCAATCGCTTGGGGACGGTGAAGGTGCAAATGTGGCTGGCTACTTCTCCACTCGCCTCCCCACCCATGCCGTCAGCTACCATAAACAGTGAGCCAAAACTCCCCAGCGTAAGGGCGGGAAGAGGAGGCGTCCGGCTCACTTCGCCGGTGGTCAGGTTGCAGACCACGAAGTTGTCTTCGTTGTTCTTTCGGATGCGACCCATGTCCGACGCACCACACACCTTAACCTTGATTGCGTTCTGCATCACCCCTGTCGCTTCGTCCAAAGTCCCACTCTCCCTCTGTCAGGTTGCGACAATCTCACCGGCGTAACAAGATGTCCTGGTAACGGCCTTTTTCCGGATTTGTCCTGTCTTCCTTCTTACCACACTTTGTAGGGAACAGGGAATAGGAAAGCGGTGACGGGTACCGGCTAACCCGTAGGAAGGGAGGAAACGAGTCGTCTCCCGCTCGCCACCCCCTAGCGTCTCTGCCCGTGCTTTATTCCCTTTGCCCTGTTCCCTGTAGTCCAGCCAAGCCAGCCCGCAGGCCGTCAACGATCTCCGCCGCGATACTCCTGGCGCGCTCCAAATTCGTGGGCGGCAGCGAAATCGCCGCGACCTTGGCGTGGCCCCCGCCCCCATACCGCTCGCAGATGCTGGCCAGATTGGCGGTCTTAGGCGTTGTGTTCCACGGGTTGCTCCCCACGCCAATCTTGATGCGCGCCTGAGAGCGGCTCAGTGCCACGCTGTACACCGCCCCCGGAAACAAATAGTACGGAATGAACTTATTGAAACCCTCAGAATTCTGGTCCGCCAGGTCGAAGAATAACACCCCATTCTTCAGATCCCCTCGAGAGCGGATGATTTCTATCGTCTTGAGATGGATGGCATAAAGCCTCTCAAAGGTTTGCCGAACTTCGGGGAGATCCATGATCTCTTTGAGCGACTGGGAAATCAGCCTGGGAATCAACTGCACCGAAAATTGTGGGTCCGTCGTTCCTTCAATGACCAGGGTGAGCTGAGTGGGCGGATCGCGCATCTCCACCGCGGTTCGCGTATCAGGGTACTGGGCGCCATCGATCAGATCAGCCCAATAAACCAGTTCGTCCAGCTCGGGGGCTGCAAAGCCGAATCTCTCCCGGCAGGTGTCGACAATGAACTTCGTGCAAGAGCGATAGTCGGGGCCGTAGAATTTCTTCCCGCTCCGGTCACGGCGGAAATGCTCCGCATCGGCTTCGGTAAGAAAAGCACTTTGGTGATGGTCGAACCACCAGGTCAGCCGGTCAGAACTGGAGTACTTGAAATCCACAATGACGTTTTCCTGGTCGTCAAACAGGCCTGCGTCGAACAGTTGGCCGGCCCGGTGCACTAACCCGTGATAGCGGAACTCCGCCTTCGGGTCGATGCACTGACGATAAAACCGAGTGAAAAGGGCCGCTGAGCCCACCCCGTCAAAGCAGCGATCGTGGAAGCAAACAAGAACACCCATAGCAGTAAACCTTGGTTTGTGCCCGCTCAATCTGTAGGGCAGGCCCAAAGCGAAACCGTGAAACTTGCTAAATTGCATTTAGCGCGAGAAATTGTCAAGTGAAAAGGGGAGGGGGGGTCCCCTGCTCGATGGCTAGCCGGTCAATTCCGGTCCTGCGGTCACTGAAGTGGCGTTTCCAGTCAAGCCAGGACACTAGCGGCTTAGCAGGGTCAGCGACTTTCTCTTACAGCCGGCCCTGAATTCTCAGAGAATACAGCGAGGCAGGAGCCACATCCCCGCTACGTCCAACACAACCGGCCAAGCCTGGAGCCGCCAACCACTCGACCGAAGTGCTGGAAGGGTACAGTCGCTCAATGAACTTGCTTGGCCGCCAGGTCGCCGATGATGGGGAGCTTAAAGCGTTCGTTGTTATACGCCTTGTACATCAGGAACAGGACGCAGGCCAAGAAAGCAAGCGAAATCAGCATGCTAATCAGCCCCAGCAACGCCCACAGGGCACTGAACGGGCTCCAGATCATCCCCATCACGATGGTGCCCCAGACGATGCGAAATCCGATCCAGACGGCGCTAAGAAAAATGGACTGAAAGGCATGGAAGCGCACGAACTTGTCATTCTTGTAGGGTTCAATCACCAGAAAGATAATCCCGGTGATAAAACCCAGGATGTAAGTAAGGAGCCCCGCAACGTTCGAGGACATTGCCGCACTGCCGGTGGCCGTCACTGCCGTCCCGCCGGGGGCGGGCGCAGCCGGCCCTCCCGCTGCCGAACCCGTTGCGGACCCGCACGCCGCACAGAAACTCATTCCTTCCCCCAACTGCGCCCCGCATTTTGTGCAAAACGCCATTGTTCAGTCCCCCCTTCTGAAATGGTACGAGCCCAACCCGCCAGGACTCGTCTGATCTGCGTTCACGCGCCTCGGTCGATCAAATTCAAGGATTAAAAATCTACCCAAGTGTGCACTATTAGTAACACAGACTGTTTGTTGATGCAACCGGTTTTATCAACATTCTTGTTAACAGTTGTCGTTTGCAACATCGCGCACTTCGGAACCTAGGCGGGCTTTCCGGAGGCGCGGGCTGGCTGGCCGTCCGCATTGTGGCGTCGCCAGGGAACGCGATTCGTTCACGCCTTGAAAAGGCCCTACCGGCTGCAACCTTGTGATTAGTGGAAGTTGTCCGGATTAGGGGGACTTCAGACGCTTGATCTTGGAGGACCGTTCAGACCCGTTGAGCGCGACGCCGGAGAGCGTCGTGTAACCGCGCGCGAACATCTTCCGGGAGTGGGAAGAGCTTGCCGTCGCAATAAAGGTCGATGGTTTTTCGTGTGGTGTCAAATACTGCGTGACAGTGGTGGCACTTGCCGAGGTGAGCTTGGATGGTCATCTTCAATTCGTCGTCAAGCTCACCATCCAAATAGTTCGAAAGTTCACTGACCGCGTTCCTGCATTTCACGAAAGTCATCCTCGCTTTAGAACTTTGCTTAATTCTTCCCGCAATCTCAGGCGGCCCCGGAACAGCCGCGCCTTCACCGCCCCGATGCTCAAGTTCAGCAGTTGCGCCGTTTCCTCGGTGGAAAGACCCTCCACATCGCGCAAGTAAAAAACGGTGCGGAAACCCGGAGGAAGGGCCTGAATGGCGTTGCGCAGGATCTGCTCCACCTCTTCTCGCGCCAGTGTTTGCTCAGGGTTGGGTTTCCAGTCTGCGTAATCACGAATCAGAACCTCGCCGTCCTGGTCCTCGGTCTCTTCAAACGGAACTTCCTTGCTGGACCGGCGCTTCCGCAGCTTCATCAACGCTTCATTAACCGCGATACGCACAATCCACGTGTAGAAGCGTGAATCCTCCCGGAATTCGGAGAGGTGCTCAAAAGCCTTGAGGAAGGTGTCCTGCAGGACGTCTTCCGCATCTTCCGGACTGCCGGTGATATTCACACCGAGCCGGTAGATTTTTTTCTCGTAGCGGTTGACGAGCTCTTCGAAGGCGGCATAGTTGCCCGCCTTCGCCTCACTCACAAGACCAGACTCGTCCCCGGCCAATGTGGCTGCCCGAGGTTCACTCATTGGTGCGTCCCGCCCCAACCCGGCCTGCGCTCGTGTGTGAGACTTGCACCGGCCGCCTTTGTGGCGCGCCAACTCTGCACCACCAAGGCAAAAACAAGGCCGACGCCCAAATCGACTGTCCCAACACTATGGATGCACAGGGCCTGATATAAGATACAACCTGAAACCAGGTTTCGCAAGCGTTGACATTCGTTACTAAGGCGCAGGCCGGAGTTCCGAAGGCTGCGCGCGATGACTTGTGACAAAAAGCGCAGGCTGAGAATGAAAAGCAGGCCCGCGGTGTGGGCAAGCGCTGGTTATCGTCTGCTTGACAGTGCGGGCTTGGCCTAAAGTACAACTACAGAAATTCTTCGCCCGTCAAAAAACGGCGGACTCAGAATGACGAGCCTTAGATGCACCCCGCCATTAGCCTTCTGATTTCTAACTTCCTGCGCGTTAGACGCCGATGATTGCCGTTAGTTCCCTCACCGCGGCGGCAGATTTTTCGAGTGCTGCCTGTTCTTCCGGCGTGAGCTTGATTTCAACGATCTGCTCGATACCTCGCGCCCCGAGTTTGACGGGCACTCCCACGAACACATCGTGGATGCCATACTCGCCTTGCAGGTAGGCAGCGCAGGGCAGGATTCGTTTGCGATCCTTGAAGATGGAGTCGATCATCTCGACCACGGCTGCGGCAGGCGCGTAATACGCGCTGCCGCTTTTGAGCAGGTTCACAATTTCGGCTCCGCCGTTGCGCGTGCGTTTTACAATCGCTTCGAGCTGCTCCTGCGGCATCAAGTCGCCCACGGGAATTCCGGCCACAGTCGTATAGCGCGGCACAGGCACCATGGTGTCTCCATGGCCGCCCAGAACGAAACCCTGGACGTCCCGCACCGAGACGTTCAAGGCCTCCGCGATGAACGTCCGGTAGCGGGCCGTATCCAGAACACCCGCCATCCCCAGCACTCGATGCTTGGGAAACCCGCTCACCCTGAAGGCCGTCTGCACCATCGCATCCAGCGGATTGGTCACCACGATCAGGATCGCCTCCGGCGAGTGTTTCGCCGCCTGCACGATGGCGCCCTGGACAACCTCGTAGTTGGCCCTCAGCAGGTCGTCGCGGCTCATGCCGGGCTTGCGGGGAAAACCCGCCGTCATCACCACCAGGTCCGAATCCGCCGTGTTCGCGTAATCGTTCGTTCCCATGATTGTGTTGTCGTAATCGTCGATGGGCCCTGCTTCAAGCATATCCAATGCCTTGCCTTGCGGGATGCCTTCCAGGATATCAATCAGGACGACGTCTGCCATTTGCTTGATCGCCAGCCGCATTGCTACCGATGCACCAACGTTGCCTGAACCAATCACAGTCACTTTTTTGCGTGTCATGAGCCCCCCCGGGAAAGATAGTAGGCAGTAGGCAGTAGGCAGTTCCCTGTTCCCTATTCCCTGTTCCCTAACCCTATGTTCTCAATAATGGCGTTCGCAAATGCACTGGTGCTCAGCTTCTGCACTGCCGCGATGCCGTCCATGGTCATCATCCGCTCGAGGTCGTAGGTGACGCGATGCTGAGCCACGGTCGCCGCCAAGGCGTCTTCAATCAGCTTGCCGACCTCGGGCCAGCCGATGAATTCGAACATCAACGCCCCGGAGCGGATGACGGCGCCGGGATTGATCATGTCTTTGTCCGCGTACTTGGGCGCAGTGCCATGAGTGGCCTCAAAGACTCCAAAACCATCGCCAATATTGGCGCCGGGCGCCAGGCCCAAACCGCCGATCTGGGCGGCGCAGGCGTCGGACAGATAATCGCCGTTCAGGTTGGGCGTGCAGACCAACTGGTATTCATCCGCGCGCGTCAAGATCTGCTGGAGCATCGAGTCGGCAATGCGGTCGTTCACCAGCGTCTTGTCCTTCCACTGACCCTGTCCGTGAGTCGTGTAGATGGACTCCAAGCAGTCGTTCACTTCCTTAAAGACCTGCTTCTTGAAACTCTCGGTGGCCATTTCAAGCCCAGGCTCAAGCAAGGCTGCCAACTCTTCGACCGAGGCACCCGGGTTCTTGTCCTTGCCCTCCAGCACCCAGCGTTCCCGCTCCGTGACGATGTGCTGGCGAAACTCCTGCTTGGCCAGTTCGTATCCCCAGTCGCGGAACGCACCTTCCGTGAACTTCATGATGTTGCCTTTGTGGACGATGGTCACGGTCTTCAAACCGTGTTCGATGGCGTAGCGGAGGCCGCGCCGAACCAACTGCTTGGTGCCTGTAATCGAAATGGGCTTAATACCCACTCCGGAATCAAGCCGGATCTGCTTCTTCGCCCCACTGTTGGTCAACAGGGTATTCAGAAACTCGATCACAAAACTCGCCTGCTCGGATCCCTCGCTCCACTCGATCCCCGCGTAAACGTCTTCCGTGTTTTCGCGGAAAATTATGATGTTCATGCGTTCCGGATACCTCACCGGGGACGGTACGCCAGGGATGTATTTCACCGGCCGCCAGCAGGCGTAAAGATTCAAAATCTGCCGCAAGGCCACATTCAGGCTGCGGATACCGCCGCCCACGGGCGTCGTGAGCGGACCTTTGATGGCTATGCGAAAACTCTTGATCGCCTCGAGAGTGCCCTCAGGCAGCCATTCGCCGAACTTCTTGAATGCCTTTTCACCCGCAAACACCTCATACCAGACCACCCGGCGCTGGCCCCCAAAGGCTTTCTCCACTGCCGCGTCAAAGACCCGGCGCGACGCCTTCCAGATGTCGCGGCCGGTGCCGTCGCCTTCGATGTAGGGAATAATCGGGTTGTCGGGAACTACGAACTTGTCGTTGACAAAGTCTATCCGCGCCCCGCCCGTCGGGACGGGAACGCCGTTAAATGAACCCATTGGGTATCAGCCCCTTCGTTAGAATTATGAATAGTAAATAGTGAATGGTGAATTATGAATTGTAAATAGCAAATTGCGAATGTCCCTAACACGGCGCCATTACCCCCTCCTCCGGGGGTCAGCACTTACAATTCACCCTTCCCTACTCACTATTCACTATTCAGAAATTTGCGCAGAACCGCCGGCAGTATTCCGCCGTTTTTAAAGTAGTTAACCTCGACAGCGGAATCCAGACGTGCGATCGCCTGGAAGCTGCGCCGCGCCCCATCCGGGTCGACGGAGGTAAGCGTGACCTGCGAGCGGGGGCGGATGCTGTCGCTGAGTCCGCCGATGTCGAAAACTTCCCGCCCGGTCAGAGCCAGCGAAGCGGCGTTTTGACCCTCGATGAACTGAAGCGGCAGCACTCCCATGCCCACCAGATTGCTGCGATGGATGCGCTCGAAGCTTTCCGCAAGTACGGCCTTAATGCCCAGCAGCAGAGCCCCCTTGGCCGCCCAGTCGCGGGAGGAGCCGGACCCATATTCCTTTCCGGCAATGATCAGCAGCGGCACTTCTTCCTGCTTGTAGCGCATGGCGGCATCGTAAATCGACATGCGCTCACCGTCCGGGAAATGCGTGGTTACTCCTCCCTCGACTTCTGGCACGAGCTGGTTTTTGAGCCGGATATTAGCAAAGGTGCCGCGCACCATCACTCGGTCGTTGCCGCGGCGCGAGCCGTAGGAGTTGAAATCCCCCTTGGCCACGCCGCGCTCGATCAGGTAGCGTCCTGCTGGGCTCTCTTCCGCAATGTTGCCGGCAGGCGAGATGTGGTCGGTGGTGATGGAATCGCCGAGCAGAGCGAGAACGCGTGCGCCGTGAATCTCGGAAATTGGTTCGATTTCCGGGCTGAGCTCTATGAAAAAGGGAGGCTCCTGAATGTAGGTGGAATCGGGGCGCCATTCATAGAGCGCGCCGCCCGCCACCGGAATCGCGTTCCAGGTGGGGTTGCCATCCCAGACGTTGGCATAAGTGTCGCGAAACATCTCGGGGCGAACGGCCCGGTCCATCGCCTGCCCGACTTCCGCCCTCGACGGCCAAATGTCGCGCAAGTAGACCGGACTGCCGCTGCGGTCATTTCCCAGCGGCTCGCTTTCGAAGTCGATATCCACGGTGCCCGCCAATGCATAAGCAACCACGAGGGGCGGAGAGGCCAGGTAGTTGGCGCGCACTTGCGGGTGGACTCTTCCTTCGAAGTTGCGATTCCCGGAGAGTACTGCCGCCGCCACCAGTTGGTGCTCGGTGACCGCCTTGGCCACTTCCGGTAGCAGCGGGCCGCTGTTGCCAATGCAGGTGGTGCAACCGTAGCCCACCAGATCGAAATGGAGCGTCGCCAGCGGCTCAATCAATCCCGCTGCCTTCAGGTACTCGGTCACCACCTTGGAGCCCGGCGCCAGGCTGGTCTTGACGTAAAGCGGGACTCGCAACCCGCGATCCGCAGCCTTCTTCGCCAACAACCCTGCGCCCAGCATAACGGAAGGATTCGACGTGTTGGTGCAGGAGGTGATGGCGGCGATCAGGACCGACCCATGTTTTAGAGTGGCTTGGTTCCCGTTGAATCCCACCGTAGCAACCTGCTCGCTGGCTTGCGGCGAGAGGCCGAAGCCGCGCTCTTTTACCGGCGCGGCCAGCGCCTTGCGGAAGGCGCCTTTCATGGCCGAAAGCGGCACGCGGTCCTGCGGTCGCTTGGGCCCTGCAAGACTCGGCATCACAGCTTCGAGATCAAGTTCAAGTGTCTCGCTGTACTCAGGGTCGGGGATTTCGTTACTTCGGAAGATTCCCTGCTCTTTGCAGTAGCGCTCGACCCGCTCGACTTCTGGTTCGCTGCGGCCCGTCTGCCGCAGGTAATGAAGAGTCTCCTCATCCACAGGGAAGAATCCCATCGTGGCCCCGTATTCGGGCGCCATGTTGGCCACGGTGGCGCGGTCGGCGAGCGTCATCTGGGAGAGGCCGTCGCCATAGAACTCGACGAACTTGTCCACCACCCCGTGCTTTCTCAGCATCTCGGTTACGGTGAGCACAAGGTCAGTGGCTGTGACGCCCTCGCGCACCCTGCCTTTCATCTTGAAGCCTGCCACCTTCGGAGTAAGGAAGTAGTAAGGCTGGCCCAACATCGCCGCTTCGGCCTCGATGCCGCCCACGCCCCAACCCAGCACCCCCAGCCCGTTAATCATGGTGGTGTGGGAATCCGTGCCCACCAGGGTGTCGGGAAGCCAGACCACGTCGTGCCCGTGCCGGTGTTCGAGAACCACCTTCGCCAGAAACTCCAGGTTCACTTGATGCACGATCCCGGTGGCGGGCGGAACAACCCGGAAGTTATCAAAAGCTTTCTGCCCCCAGCGCAGGAATTCGTAGCGCTCGCGATTGCGGTGAAATTCGACCTCCGCGTTGCGCTCCAGGGCCTGAGGGTTGCCGAAAAAGTCCACTTGCACGGAGTGGTCGATCACGAGGTCGACCGGCGCCGAAGGGTTGATCTTGGCCGGGTCGCCCCCCAAGCGCTGCATGGCGGAGCGCAGTGCGGCCAGGTCCACAATCGCAGGCACGCCCGTGAAATCCTGGAGGATGACGCGCGCCGGCTTAAAAGGCACTTCGCGCGCTGCGGGACTCTTAGCATTCCATGCGGCCAGCGCGGCAACATCCTGCTCGGTGATCAGCGCTCCATCACAATTGCGCAGGACCGATTCGAGCAACACCCTGATCGAAAACGGCAACCGCGAAATGCCGCCAAGGCCACGCTTTTCCAGACTTTCCAGACGAAATATAACCGCGCTGCCGCCGTCCGTGTTGAGCACGGCTCGCGCCCCGAACGGGTCGTACCAATTCTTCTCTGTCACGATTCATCCTCCAAGGCCCTGCTTCTATCATAAACCCTGCCAGTTACCCGGTGAGAAAAAAGTGGCGTAGACCTTCCTAGACCCGCTATAGTTCTAAATCGGAGTCCGGTGGCGGCGCGTGAAGAAAAGCAGATCCTTCGCTTCGCTCACGATGACCTGTCATTCTGAGCGAAGCGAAGGATCTGCATTTGGTTGCGGCTTTGCCGCTCTGTGTTCTGGTTTATAATTTCTAGTTTCTGCTTTTGCAAGGAGTTCACATGCCCGACCTAAGACCCGGCAAGTATGCCATCTTCGAGACCAGCCTTGGAGAGATAACCTGCGAGTTATTCCCGCAACACGCTCCGCAGACTGTGGAGAATTTTGTTGGCCTGGCCACAGGAACGAAGGAGTTTACTGATCCGAAGACTCGAAAGAGTGCTCGGCGGCCCTTTTACGATGGGCTCATCTTCCACCGCGTCATTCCCGATTTCATGATTCAAGGCGGCTGTCCGCTCGGCACTGGCACGGGCGGACCCGGGTATCAATTCAAAGACGAATTCGCCAAGGGGGTAGGGTTCGACAAGGCAGGCAAGCTTGCCATGGCCAACGCCGGCCCCGGAACAAACGGCAGCCAGTTCTTTATAACCCTCGCACCCACAAGTTGGCTGAACAACCGCCACACCATATTCGGTCAGGTGGCGAAAGGCCAGGAGATCGTGGAAAAAATCGGCACGGTGGTGCGCGAGCGGAATGATCGGCCTAAAACTCCAGTGGTGATCAATGCGGTGAAGATTGTGGATGTGACGTAGAAGGGTAGTGTCAGTTGTGGTCCATTCCAATTTCACCAACTGCCTTGTCATACGGGATCGCGTGATCCTGCGCACCCTTCGCGGCATGGTACTCGCGGATACACTCGAGTTCTTCCAACCGGTCGAGTAGTGCTTGGTAGTCGGCTATATCTAGGACAACGCTAATCCGGTTTCCCTGCTCGTCCACTACGAACCGTTCCTGAAGCTTCGCCATTACCATTTCACCTCTCGAACAGCTTAACATGTTGATCGCGTCAAGTCTGCGTCCGTTCAGAAGGCCCCTGCGGCACGAGTCTTGCTGCTGCCCTCCAAGAGCGATATTGCGCCCTCTGGCATGGCTGGCGCACAATAGCATTTATGCTGGTAAGGCCGCTCGAGCCTTTCAACTTTGTCCGCACGCTGCGTTTCATCCTCAGCCCGCCAGAACTGTTAAACCAGCGGCGCTTTCCCCCTTTGCTGGATTATTTTGAGGACGAAGAATACCGCCGGGTTGCGGACATTGGCGGGCGACTAACGCTCTACGGAGTGCGCGAGGAAACTGACTCCGGCAAACCTGCACTGCGCGTCCGCGTACTGGCCGGGGCGGCGGATGAGACCGTCCGGCGTTCCGTGGCCTCCCAGGTTGAGCGCCAGTTCTCTACCCAACTCGACCTTTCCCCCTTCTACGCATTGGCTAAAGCTGATCCCGTGCTGGACCGTCTTTGCGAGCACTTCCGCGGCATGCGTATCCCCCAGGCGCCGACAGTGTTTGAGACCGTGATCTCCGCCATCCTCGAACAGCAGGTGAATCTCAGTTTTGCACACCAAGTGAAGAAGGCCCTGATTGACACCTATGGCGGAAGCGTGGAATTCGAGGGTCGACGCTACAATGCCTTTCCCGAGCCTGCCGCGCTGGCAATCGTGACGCCACGGGAATTACGCCGCCTGAAGATTTCCGACCCCAAGGCTCGCTACATGATCGCCATATCGCAAGCCACACTGGACGGGAGTTTAGACTTGGAAGGCATGCGTGGAATCGAGGCCGGGTTGGCTCAAACCCGCCTCATGGAGCAGAAAGGTGTGGGTCCTTGGACTGCCCACTACGTGGGCCTGCGAGCGCTCGGGCATCTTGATTGCCTGCCTGCCGCCGACGTGGGCTTGCGGAAGGTGGTCCGTGAACTGTATGGTTTACGCAAACAGCCTTCTCCCGCTCGCGTCGAGCAACTGGCCGGACGCTGGTCCGGATGGCGAAGTTACGCCACCTTTTACCTCTGGCTCACTTACTGGGAAGACAGGGCGTGGAAGGCCGGGCTGCTGGAAAGTATCCGAGGGCGCGGTAAGAGCGCAAAATGAAACCCTCTAACCTTACCCAGGCGTTTTTGGCTCAGGCCCGCCGCCTGCTCGCACAGGTTTATCTGCCGCGCATTGCAGCCTGTCTGCGGGAGCTTTCCGCGGAACAAATCTGGTGGCGTCCCAATTCCGCCTCGAACAGCGTGGGTAACGTGGTTTTGCACCTGGAGGGAAACGTCAGGCAATGGATCGTTTCGGGCTTAGGCGGCACGCCCGACCGCCGCAAGCGCGACTTGGAGTTTGCCGAAACCGGTCCCATTTTGTCTCGTCCTCTCATCGCGCGGCTACGCCGGGCAGTCACCGATGCCGCACGGGTGATGGACAGGCTGGACGACGAGGCTCTCGCCAGGACTTATTCTGTCCAGGGTTTTAGCGTTACCGGGCTGCGCGTAGTCTTCCATGTTGCTGAGCATTTTTCCCATCACGCCGGGCAGATCATCCTCCTCACCAAATTCCTCGCAGGGAAAGATCTAAAGTTCACGCACTTGCCAAATAAAACGGGAAAAAGAAGGAGACTTCCCGGCCTTCCGGCCCTCTGAAAGAACCAGGCGGTGCAACTCGCGATCTTGGTGTCGGCGTTGCTTTCTAAAGCCGGTGAACTTGTTTGGCGAGGATGACCATGGTGCCCGCTGGCACAGGAACGCCGGCGATTGTCTGCGCTTGCCCCTCGTAGAATGGCAGACCCTTGACCAGCAGCGTGGGCGTTCCGCCTCCCCCAGTCAGTGCAGACAAACCGCTGAGATTGACGAAATTGGTTTGGGCGTTGGTGAGTACGATGGCCGGCGTGTTCTGAAACATGACGCCGCAGGGGGTGAACGTAAATGCTCCCGTCTTATCGTCATCGGCGACCTGCAGCAACGTCGAGGAGCTCCCCTGAATGGCTTGCAACTTATCGTAAACCTTGTAGGCGGTCACTATTGTAGGCAGAGCCGGCGCACCGGAGCCACTCGATGCCGACGGCACGGTGACCTGACCGTGGACAATCACGTCCTGGCCTACGTTGATGTTACTGGGACCAAAAGGAAGGCTGGCAAAATTGACCTGTCTCGACGAATACTGATAGATCGTCGAAGACGAAAGTTGAACGACCGGTATCGAATCGAGGGAAATCACGCTCGGATCGTTTGGCTCAACATCGCGCGCCCACAGGTTAAAGCTGGTTACATTACCGTGTGCATCGCGGGTCAGCGATGTGACCGGCCCGATAATAGCCAGCGTAGCGGGCTCCCTGCTGGCCAGTGGGGGAATGACCTCCGTGTATTCGTCATCTACTGAGGTCGCCACGAAATTTCCGGCGTCGTCGATGTAAGCATCCACCTCCATAAAACTATCGGTGTACAGTTCATTGAGGTTGGAAAAGCCATAAAGCTGGGTCGACCCGTTGAGATAAATCGTGGCCAGCGGCGGTGAACTGATGGAAGCGGAAAGCAGTTGCAGCGTGAAGCTGCCATTGTACTGAGTGAGGGGCACCGGAGGGGGAATCGTCACCGAGCGCACAAACCCGACCAAGTCGTCGAGTTGGCCAAACCCCTGACCCTGGCTTCCCAGTGCCGTAATCGGCGTAAACGTGATCAGGGGGGTCGCACTGACCTGGGTTTTGAGGTTCCTCGGATCTAAAGTGATTTTCTGAATCATGTGCAACATATCAAAATCGATCTGAATAACGCTGGGAGCGCTCTTGGCGACAACCAAGGGAGGATTAACCGGAAGCTGGTACAGCTTCAACGGCTGCATGGTAAGTTCCGAGGTATTAATCGGTAAATTCGGTGGAAGAATCGTCGGATCGAAGAAAGTTACAGAAGGCTCACTGAGATAGATTTGGGCCAGGTTGTACGTTCCCACGCCCGCTGTGCCTACGGAGAGCGGGGTCGTGAAGTCCCTTAAGCAAGTCAGGTTGATTCTGATTTCCGGCTCAGAAACGGAGGACGCGTTGATAGGGACCGTCGAAATTGAGGTTTCACCATTGGCAGACGGCCCCGTGAAAACGAGGTCAGTGATATTGAAAGGGAATGACACGGCGTCACACGGCCCGGGCAGGTCCCCCACCAGGGTCGTCAGCGATCCCGTGGGAATCGTGACCTTCGGTTTCGACGATCCACAGGAGGTCAGAAACGCCATGGCCAGTACAGCCATCAGCAACATCGTGCCAGTCCATTTCACCATTCCGTGTCGACTTCCTCCCCCTCTGATGCCCCCCGTGAGGCGACTCGAGCGCATTGCGCACTGATTAGACAATGAAGTTGAATCCAAATCCGAACTGGCGAGGCGTGCTAGGGCAATTCTCCAACGGTCGGATCATTGTCCCCGGGCTGCCCTCCGTAGGCTGACTGATGACCCTACAAACCGCCTTTTCCCGGATCTGTCCACATGCAACTCTTCCCTGAGATGACAAACGCCTCCTCGGGGTTTTCCCGCCTAGGACGGCATTTCCCCCTATCTTCCAAACTTGCGAACATACCGTGAATTAACTCGCTCTGGCAAGAGCTATTACCGGCCTGTTGCGTTCAAGGTTGTATTATCGGGGATAGGAATCAAAAAACGCAAGGTCAGGCAGCAGGATGCCGGCGAGAGCCTCTACGCCAGCGGTGGAAAGACTGCCTTTACCCATAGAAAGGGGATGCCTCTCTGATCAGGGGTATAATCCCAAGGTCGTTCCGAGTCAGCCCGAAACCAAAGTGCCGTCTGTGTCCTGGCTTGGTCACATTGGGCGGGTCGATTTTGTGGCGGGGACAGCCGCGCCGGTACCAATCGGGCGCAAGTTGTGATATCAACAAACGGGAATGGAGATCGTCTCATGATTGCAGTCAGCAGAAGGAAACTTATCAAGCGGACGGCATTGGCATGGCTCGGGACTTGGGTCGAGACCAAGAATGCCGTGCCTCTGCCGGCGACGTCCGCAGGCGGCAACCTGGGCCTCCCGGGGGCTCGCACTCAGACCGCAAAGCGCGCCAATTCGAAGCGGGATCTCATGCTGGCAGTTCTGAATATGGACTCCCAGCCCGATTATGTGCCAGCCGGTTTCTTCATGCACTTTGGGGTGCGTGGCGATGCCGCGGTGAAGGCGCATCTCGATTATTTCCGAGCCACCGGCATGGATTTCGTCAAAATCCAATTCGACGAACAGACCCTTCCACCCGCTCATCAAGTCCAAACACCGCAGGACTGGGCCACGATACCTGTCCTTCCCGAAAAGTGGTTCGAGCCCTCCCTTTATCTGTTGAAGAGCCTAATCCGGGAAGCCAAGTCCGAGGCGCTGATTATCCAGACCTTGTACTCGCCGTACCAGATGGCCAAGCAGGCGGTGCCGGTGAAAATGCTGCTCGAGCACGTCGAACAGGATGCCGATTCCGTGTGCCGCGGCATGGAGAACATTACTCTCTCACTCCTTCACTTCGTGCAGGCCGCCTCCCGTGCCGGGGTGGATGGGTTCTACATGTGCACACAGGGCGGCGAGACCAATCATATTGCCGACCGCGGGCTGTTCAATCGGACGGTTAAGAATTACGACATGCTGCTGTACAAAGAGGTCTCGCAGTTGACCTCCTATAACATCATGCACATCTGCGACTTTGAAGGTTCCTACGTGGATTTCGTTCCGCGTTTTCATGACTATCCGGGGCAAGTCGTTAACGTCCCGCTTTCGGCGGACGGCAAGCCATTTTCACTGCGCCAGGCGGCTGAAATGTTCAAGCGGCCGGTCATGGGCGGGCTCAATCGGCTTGGCATTGTGAGCACCGGCAGCCCGGAGGAAGTGAAGAAAGCTGCGCTGGAGGTGCTCAAGGACGCTCCGGCGAACGTGATTCTGGGCGCCGATTGTACGGTAAGCGCCAAGACGCCGATCGAGAACCTGAGGACCGCGATCCGCACCGCGCACGAATATAGGACGTAGGGTCGGGTTGGTTCGTGCAGGGTCGGGCTCCCGGCCGGCAGTGCCACAGGAGAAGCTCATTCTCACCCAATTCAACTTGACTGACTAACAAAATAATGGACAGAAGAAACTTCAACAGACTTCTCGCTTTGAGCGGCGCCGGCAGCGCCCTCAACATCAAACCGTGGCTCGCGCTACCGTCTGTTTCCAAGGAGGACCAGGCGGCGCAAGCGTCGAACGCCACTCGCGCCCTTGCTCCCGTGCAGTTTGACACGGTCTGTTATCGCGTCAACGGCAAGACAATGTTTCTGTATTCCGGCGAATTTCACTACTTCCGTGTTCCCAAGGCAGACTGGCGGCGGCGCATGGACCTCTTCCAGGCGGCGGGTGGAAACTGCCTGGCGACTTACATCCCATGGTGTTTGCACGAGCCCGAGGAAGGCAAGTTCGCCTTCAGCAATGAGACCGGCGCGCTGGACTTCGAAGCTTTTCTTCGTACTGCTCGGGAAGCCGGCCTGTACGTCATCGCCCGCCCCGGCCCTTATCAGTATAGTGAGTTGAAATACGACGGCCTGCCTGGCTGGCTCTGCGAGAACTATCCGGAGTTGCGAGCCAAAGACATCGAGGGCAAATCGTTCCGCACCTCCTCCGTCTCCTACATTCATCCGCTTTATCTGGAGAAGGCGCAGACTTGGTTCGATCATGTGGCGCCCATCATTGCCGCACACAGCGTTTCGAGGGGCGGCCCCGTGGCCCTCACCCAACTCGATAACGAGATGACGGGCATCCACATTTGGTTTGGTTCGCTGGACTACAACCCGGTGTCCATGGGTTTCGGAAAGCCGGACGGCCGCTACCCGCGCTTCCTTCGCCGGCGCTATAAGGAAGTGGGAGCGCTGAACCGGGCCTACGCCACCACCTTTAAGTCCTTCGAGGAAGTGAAACCGATAGCGCCTGCCGGCAGCGCGCCGACGGCACAGATCCGCCGCGCGAAAGACTATTTCGACTTTTACCTGGCAACGGTAGCGGAATATGCAGGCCTCCTCGCGGGATGGTTGCGCGCGCATGGCGTGGATACGCCGCTGACACACAATTCCGGCGGCCCCACCATGAACACCCATTTTCTGGAGACCGTGGAGGCCCTGGGCAATAAGACCTTTCTGCTGGGTTCCGATCATTACTACAACCTCGACCAGAGTTGGACGCAGAATAATCCCACCCCGCAGTACGCCGCCACTATTTTTGTTTCGCTGGAAACTCTGCGGCTTATGGGCTACCCAGCCACCGTGATGGAAATGCCTTCCGGCAGCGCCTCGGATTGGCCGCCCGTCACCGCCGGGGATTGTAAGGCGTGCTACTGGACCAACCTGGCGTTTGGGATGAAAGGCAGTAACTATTACATCTTCACGGGCGGACCTAACCCTCCACGCGTTGGAGCTACCACAGACGTTTATGATTACGGCGCCCCCATCGGGGCAAAGAATGAAATGCGACCTTTGTATGAAGTGCAGAAGGAGTTGGGGAAATTCCTGGAAAGATCTTCGTGGCTGAACGAAGGTGAGCGCGAGTTCGATTGCCGAATTGCGCTCGACTTCGAATATTCCCGGGCGGGGCAGTATTGGAAAGACCGCGGCGAGTTTCTTGTAAGCAGTGCGGAAGCCTGGGATTTCCTCCGCACCGGGGTCCTGACCACCGCGCTCTGCGAGAGCCTTTCGCCCGTCTTTTGTGACCTCAGCAGGGACGAATGGACCGGGGACAGATCCACACCCGTAGTGCTGGTCAGTTCGTCCAGCCTGGCGCGCGAGAAACAGGAGAGAGTGATTCGATTTCTCAAAGCGGGAGGGCATCTGCTGATCGTGCCTGTCCTGCCGGTTGTGGACGAGAATCTTCAGCCGTGCACGCTCTTGCGCGATTTTCTAGGCAGCCCCGTGATTGAACGCAACCCCGGCGAATTTGCCCGGATCACGATACTGGACGTAGAGAATGTTCTCAATAATGGCGAGAATTACTTCACGCACGACTTGCCGGCGGGGGCTCAAGCAATCGGAACAGACGAGAGCACGCGCCGAATTCTGGCTTGGGAGTCAACGACTGAGGGCGGAGGCCGAGCTATCTTCCTGGGATTCCGCTGGCTGCACGCCATGCGGGAGCATAGTCGCATGCTGGAGTCGCTTATGGCGCGCTTAGGGCTCGAGCGGCGCGTCGAGTGCTCGAACCCCAACTTGTGGACCTCACTGCGGAGCGCCGGAGGCCGATCCGCGTTGTTCATCATGAACTTGTTTACTTCCCCGCAGGAGGCGGCAATCCGTTGTCGCCCCAGAGGACGAAGCGGCGTGCGAGACTTGGGTCAGCAGAAGCTCGATTCCATGAGTGTGAAGTACCTGGAGATATGAACTCTGTGCTTGACAACGGCCGGCGGACCGCGGCTCATCCAGTCCAAGGCGCAATGCCGTCGACCACCCCTTGCCCCTTTTTCTCAAGCAGGGGAACCCAAAGGAGGCAACAACATGCTGAAGAAAGCCGGACAAGAGATCGTATGCGTAGCGCAGTTCACAGCCAAGGAAGGCAAGGAGGAAGAATTGCTCGAAGCGATGCACGCGCTTATCCCTGCCACGCGCAGTGAGGAAGGCAATATCCGTTACGAACTGAACCAGGCGATCGACGCGCCGCGCACTATTACTTTCATCGAGAAGTTCGCCAGCAAGGAGGCCTTTGATTTCCACTGCAATACGCCCTACTTCAAGGAGTTTTTCAATACCGTCCCGCCCAGGCTGGTGGATACGCTTGTCGTGACTCTTTACAAAGAAGTGCTCCCATAACCGGCGGCCGTGTAACGAGGAGAACATATGCAGAGACAAACTCTTATCAGCCGATGGAGAAGTAAATTCCCAATGGCCGTCGCGATTGTCGCATTGGGATGGCTGGGCGCTCCCGCACTGCGCACACCACATGCGTCTGAGCTGATGAAGACCGGGGAGCGGTCCGGAACTAGCGTGGGCAGCGGCGGGGCCGGCGCGGCAGTATTCCCAGGGTTGCCCAGGCTTCGAACTCGAGCCCGCAATCCCCATCTGATCGAGGATGAAGACGGAGTGCCGTTCTTCGTCGCTGGAGTCTGCCCGCAGAGCATCCTTCATTGGAGCACGCCTGAACAAATGGACGCCTATTTCGCGGACCGGCAGAAGAGGCTCTTCAATTTTGCCTGGGTGGTGATCAATAGCTTTGACTCGGCAGGAAAGCAAGCTTTGACGAATCCAACCGATGCGCGGGGGAATTCCATGCTGCTCAGCGGCACGAGTTGGAACCCGCAGAATCTGAATCCCGCCTTCGTGGCGTCGGTTGACGCCATGGTCCAGTCTGCGGCGAAGCACGGCATCTACCTGTTTCTTGATCCGATGAGTTCCGGGTACGAACCTGGGCCGGGGGGCTTTGATCCTTCCCAACATTCAACTGACGAAATGCGTCAATGGGGTGAATTCTGGGGCAATCGCTACAAGAACTACTCCCATGTCAACTTTGCGTTGGGAAATGACAGGTTGGTTTCGCCGCAAGTCGACAGCCTCGTGAGCGGTCTGACGAAGGACATGCCGGATCGGCTGATAACCATCGACTGGATTGGCGGACCGCCGGACTGGAGCAGCGATTCGACAGGGCCTCGAAAGTTTTACGATGCCGGACACCGTTGGGTGAATTTGAACGCATGGTATGAATATCACGCTCCGCAGTGGGCGACGTGGAAGCACTACAATATGCTCGACCCGGTGATGCCGACCTGCATCTTCGAGACCATGTACGAACACGTCGAGGCTGGGAATCCGAAGCACATCCTCACACCACCCGAGACCATGCGGGAAGAAGTTTGGGCAACGGTGCTGAACGGCGGTTCCGGGTTCGGCATCCTCGGCTCTCCAGACTGTACCGAGGACCCAATGCGATGGCTAGGGAAAACGCCGGGCGTCGAGCAGGCCCAATATTGCACGGCTTTCTTTAAAGGTCGTAAATGGTACGATCTGATGCCCGACTGGTCGCATTCGCTCCTCTCGAGCCAGCAAGGAACGCCTGAGAAGGACGATTACACCTACGTCTCCGCTGCCATCACGAACGATGGCTCCCTGGGCATATGCTACTACCCCGGCGAAAGTGGCAACAGGTTTCAGCTCACCGTCAACATGGCGAAGATGGGAGCAGGGTCAAAGAGTTCCCGGGCGCGCTGGTACGATCCCACAGACGGTACGTATCAAACCATCGGCAAAATAGCCAACTCAGGTTCTCACACGTTCACCACTCCCGGCGCGAATAGCAAGAACGCCGCGGACTGGGTCCTGGTGCTCGAGAAACTGTGAACCTTCCAGGAGGTCTGAACATGAAATTTCTTACTCGACGAGCGGCGCTGGCGCGTGCAGGCCAAGTGGGAGCAGGATACGTTCTCGGCTCTTCAATGGCGAACGCTGCCGGCCGAGCGAGTTCCGATCCGCCGCCAAAGAAACTCAAAGTCATCGTTGCGGGAGGACATCCCGGCGACGCCGAATACGGCTGCGGCGGCACCGTCGCTCGCTTCACCGCATCAGGTCATGAGGTTGTTCTGCTCCACCTGAACAATGGTGAGTGGCCGATAGAAAAGGGCGGCGCACCCGCGAACGTGCGCGTGGCGGAAGCCGCTAAGGCCGCCGAGATACTCAAGGCGCGCCCGGTATTCGCTGGACAGATCAACGGTCACGCCATTTTGGATGCCGCCCACTTCGACGATTTCCGGAAGATTGTCGAAAACGAGCGCCCCGACATTTTCTTTACCCAGTGGCCCATTGATCACCACCGTGACCATCGCGTGGTGTCAGCCCTGGCATTCGACGCGTGGCTCGAGATGGGCAGGAAGTTCGCGCTCTACTATTACGAGGTTTCAGACGGAGAAGACACGCTGCAGTTTTCGCCTACCGAGTACGTGGATATTACCGAGACCGAGCCTATGAAACGCGCTGCGTGCTACGCGCACGCCTCGCAAACACCTGACAGGTACTATGCGCTCCAGGACCAGGTCGCCCTGTTCCGGGGGATCGGCTGCGGCTATAAACGCGCAGAGGCTTTCATACTCCAGGTACAGAGCCCACGTGTTTCGCTCCCCTCATGAGAAAACTCGTCGTGCCAAAAGGAGCGTTTAACAAATCCATGAAAACCATTTCAGTTCTGCTCTCATTTCTGTCGCTTGCGGTTTCGGTGAATGCTCAGTCCGATTCGGTGTTTGTGCGGACTGTCGCTGACGGCAAAAGCTGGACGATAGGAAACGCTCTCGTGGACCGAGAAGTGCACTTTGAGTCGCAGCGCGGTCTACACACGGTAAGCTGGCGCCACGTGGTAACGGGCACGGACTTCATGAGCGCCGCCGGGCCCAACAGATCTGGGGGCAGCGAGTTCTCCTTCGAGGCGGACGGAGACTCCTTTGCCGGTTCCAACGGACTGGCGTGGCAGTTTGTGGGCGCGGAAACCCTGGGCCTGACGCCTTCGGGAAAACTCTTGATCATCAAGCTTAGGGCAAAGGCGAAGCCCATCGAGGTCGCAGTCTTTTATGCGGTTTATGAAGGACATCCCGTGGTGCGTAAATGGATTGCCATCACCAACCGTGGCGAGAAGGACATTACGCTTTCACATCTGAGCTTCGAAGCGGTGAACATAGCCCCCGGGCCGGCGAGCGTCTTGCAAGCTTCGGCGTTCTACGGCAGCCAGCCGCGGGAAATATTCTTCACGGGAAGGGTTGATGACACCGCCGTGCTCGAGAGGAATTCAAAAACCGGAGAAGGCTTCATCGCGATGAATGAAGCACCCGGCTACCTCAAACGCACGGAACTCTCCGGCTGGGGGGAGGGCGTCGAGGTCATGTACGACACCGACCTTTTCCCCTTTGAGCGTACCTTGCAGCCCGGTGAGACATTCACCAGCGCCAAGAGCTCGATAGCGTTTTTCGTGGATGGCCGGGGAACTGCCGACCCGCGATGGTTGATGCCGTCGTACACGTCTCAGATCTTAATGAAGAAGGGCTCAGATTATCAGCCGCCGTGGATTTATAACACCTGGGAGCCTTTCGAGCGCGGCATCACAAAATCCATCACCATGGACCTGATCGCCGCGGCCGGGCGTATGGGTTTAGATGTCTTCACGATCGACGATGGATGGCAAGCCGATTACGGCGACAACACCATCAATCGCAAGCTCTTTGAGAACGGTCTGGACGAAATCCAGGCTGCGGTTGAAAAGCAAGGAATGCGCTTGGGACTGTGGGTGCCGCTAGCCGCCGTCAGTCCTAACACCGAAGTTTATCGCCAGCATCCGGAGTGGGCGTGCAAGGACATTCATGGGCATCCCAAGACTACGGGTACAATGGCCGGCGCACAGGTCGTGATGTGCCTCGCCACGCCGTACCGGGAGGTCGCCGCCCGGCGAATCAGCGACCTGATCGGCCGTTATCATCTGAAGTACGTCAAGGTGGACCTGACGACGGTGTTCAACGCCTACGGCGAGTCGCCCGGCTGTTACGCCCAGGGACACGACCACCGCACCTGGGCTGAATCTCTGGACCGTATCTACGAAGGCATCCAGTACGTAACTAGCCAGATCTACCATGATCACCCGGACGTCTTGCTGGACCTCACGTTCGAACTTTGGGGGCAGAAGCACATCATCGACTACGGCTTGCTAGGCGCCGGAGATTTGGACTGGCTCAGCAACGTGGACGACGGCGCGGCCGATGCGGCGGGCCCGCGGCAGGCGCGGACATTGCTCTATCTTCGGTCGCTCGCCATACCTGCTGAAACCATGTTGATCGGCAATCTCCATGCCGACGTGCACCCCATCGAGGAGCGCCTGGCAACAGCTATGGGTTCGGGCCCGCTTTTCCTAGGCGACCTGCGGAAGCTGACGCCCGCAGAGCAGGATTGGTATGGCGAGAGGATTCGCTGGTTCAAAACACTGCGGAAGGATCTCCCGATCCAGGAGGGCTTCTTCCCTCTCGGCAACTGGGCTCAACCCGGGGGTTCGACTTGGGATGGCTTCGCGCGCCTCAGCCGCCAAGGCGAAGGAATAATCGCGCTGTTCAAGAACGAATCCAGCCTGGACAGGGTTGAAGTGAAGCTCCCGACCTTCCCGGATGGAACCTATCGCGTACGCTCCGTGATGGCGGGCCAAGCGCTGGGCAACTTCACCGGCGAGCAGGTCCGGAATGGCATCCAAGTTCAGCTTCCGGTAGATAACAGGGTTGAGTTGCTGGAGGTTCGACACTAAGTTGGCCCGGCAGATCTGCAACCTGATTTGCGGAAAGTCCTTGCCTTCTCCCCGCAATTCCCACATCTCCGACCCAGCCGGCATGGCTGGAAGAACGGCTCTGCCGCCCGACTTGCGGAAAGGCTTGGCCTTTCCGTATCGGCGCCATTCTGCTACTATTCCTCCCCGCCGAGGCTCCGCCTCGGCGGACGCCGCGATGCCTACCATCAGCAAGGACAACCCCTGCCTCTTCGTCACCACGGTAGCCCACGATCGCCTTCCTGTGTTTCGGACCGACGCTCTGAAGGCGCTGACCTGCCGCGCGCTGCACGAAGCCCGATGCTCCGGCGGCTTCGCCCTCTTCGCCTATGTCATCATGCCGGACCACCTCCATGTCATTGCCGACGGAACCCTCAAAGCTTCCGACACCTTGCGCTACCTCAACGGGATTCTGAGCCACCGGGTGATCGAGTTCTTGAAGCAAGGCAGCTTCTCGAGTTCGCTCGAGAAACTGCGCAGCGCCCGGAAAGGCCGCGGTCACGAATACTCTCTGGTCGATCATCATTCCAATGCAGTGCCGGTATTCAGTGAAGGATTCTTCATGCAGAAGGTGAACTACATTCATTTGAACCCTGTTAGAGAAGGGTTGGTGGAGCGCGCGCAGGATTACCGCTGGTCGAGCGCCCGGCAGTGGTGGGGACAGGCCGTGGAAGATGAACCGCTGCTCATGGACTTGGAGAAGATGGCTTGGCGCAGTCCGGCGTAGCCCACAAAGGCCGGGAAGGCGTAGCCTTCCCTGGAAACAAACGGGATTGTATCGTCCGACGGAAAGGCAAAGCCTTTCCGCAAGTCAGGCGGCAGAGCCGCCGCCAACACGTTCTCCCCACCTACAAGACATCGAAACACCACCACTGCTTTCAAGAGGGCGATAACTCCGGTGTTTCATTGCCCCGGGTGGGCCAGAGGCCCACAAAACCTCGCTACGGCAGTACCTTCAGTATTCCTTGGAGAGTGATATCCGCCGACGACTTTCCCACCATAATCTCAAAATCACCCGGCACCACACGCCAATGCATGTCGATATCCAGCAACTGGAGATCTTCGGGAATAAGATTCAGGCTCACGGTTTTGGTTTCTCCGGGATTCAGGGCTATGCGCGCAAAGCCTCGAAGCTGCTTCACGGGAGTAGCGACCGGCGCGTACTTTTCGTGAGTATAAAGCTGCACAGTTTCCACACCGGCCCGATCGCCGGTGTTCTTCACATCAACAGTTACATGCGCTTCGCCGCCCGGATGGATCTCCACCGGCGCAATGCGCAGATTACTATACTCAAAGTGGGTATAGCTCAGCCCATAACCGAATGGATAAAGGGGAGTCGCGGGCATGTCTGCGTAACCGGGCCCCAACGGGTAACCATCTTTCATAATCATGTAAGCCTTGGAAGGTTTGTAATTGTAATAGACCGGCAACTGTCCCGAATGGCGGGGCACCGAGATGGGCAGGCGTCCTGACGGATTGTAATTTCCAAAGAGCACGTCGGCCACCGCTTCGCCGCCTCGCTCGCCGGGCTCCCACGCTTCCACGAGGGCAGGCACGTGCTCCGCGGTCCACCGCGTCGAGAGTGGCCGGCCGTTGATCAGCACCACGACGGTGGGAGTACCCGTCTCGAAAACCGCCTGAATCAGCTCCTCCTGCACTCCCGTGAGGTCCAGGCTGGCCACGTCGTGCCCCTCTCCGTCGGTGGGCCGGCCTCGGAGGTCTCGCCCGTTCGTCTGGTGCTGCCTCTCCCCCACCACCACAATGGCGACGGCGGCGCCTTTGGCGGCCTTCACGGCTTCGGCAAACCCGCTCTTGTCCGGATCGGTAATATCGCAGCCCCGCACCATCGTGACCTTGGTTTGTGGCGAGACCGCGGCCTTGATCCCCTCGATTACGGTCGTCACGTGCTGCAAAATTCCCTTTGGCGAGTAGTCGCCCAGTTGGTTCATCACGTCATCGGCGTTGGGGCCAATCACTGCCACCGATTTCAAATCTCTCTTGAGCGGTAAGAGGTTTTTCTCATTCTTAAGCAGCACGATCCCTTCGCGGCCGGCGCGCAGAGCCAGTTCCTGGTTCGCCTGCGAATGAACCACCTGGACGGCATGGCCGGCATCAACATACGGATTCTCGAATAGTCCCAAACGGAACTTCAGTTCCAGAACTCTGCGCACAGCGCGATCCACCAGCGCCATGGGGACTCGACCCTCTTCCACGCTCTCGACCAACGGCCCCATGTAGGCGGGCTCGTATGTGATATTCAGGTCAACTCCGGCCTGTAGGCCCAGCAGGCCCGCTTCCTTTTGGGTTGGAACGATATGTTCATATTGCAAAGTCCGGAAGCCGTGGCCTTCGCTCTCGACGACCCCTTTGAAGCCAATTTCCTGCCGCAAGACGTCGTTCATCCATTTAACCGAAGCGTGCGACGGCACGTCTTCAACCTCCGGATAACCCGCCATCACGCCTAAACCTCCGGCCTTGGTGATCGCCCCGATCCAGGGAGGCATGAAGTTCTCGCGCAAGGAACGGTCTGACACCTCGATTGCACCCCGCTCGAGGCCGCTGGCGGGTTCGCTCTGCGTGGGGAAATCCGTCAGCACGGCGATGACCTTGTCTGGAGCGGAGATGTCGTAGCCCTGCGTCGCCCGCACGATGGTCTCGCCGATGCGCATGTAGAGGTAGGGGTCTTCGGTATAGGCTTCCTCGTTCCGGCCCATGCGCGGATCGCGATCCACTTCCATCACCAGCGTCGAAAGCATGTGGATTCCAACCGCTCGCGCTTCCGCCGCCGCCGTGGCGTAAATCGACTTCACCAGGTCCAGGTCAAACGAACTGCCCACCGCCAGGCCCTCCGGGAAGACCGTACCGCCGGGCAACATCGCGCCGTGCGTGCCCTCCTCGTCTTGCATTACGGGAATCTTCAGGCGCGTCTGGGTGAGCGCAATCTTCTGAAGCGCGTTGAAGTATTCCGCCTGCTGGCGCGGGCCTTCCTTGAGAATCTCGTTGGCGAGGGTGAAAAACCCGCACGCCGGGCCGATTTCCTGGGTATACGTTCCGGCAGTGAATCGCCTGCACGCATCTTGCTTTGCCGGGATCGTCGTTCCCAGCTCGTCAACATAGACGCAGGGCAAATTAAGCTGCCCGACTTTTTCCTTCAGCGTCATCCGGCTGATGAGATCATCAACACGTTCCTCGATGGGCCGTTTCGGATCAAGGTAGACCGGCGTTGCATCACCGCCTTGCGCCAGGATCACAGAGACTGACGCGAGCATGCCGGCCACTGCCGCAATCAACGACCATAAAGTGCGCTTCCGCATTTTTCAGACTCCCCAAGGACCTAAGAAATGTTTCCGATTGTAGTATAAAGCCGCAGTGCGATGCTTAAAAATAGGTCTCGCCGCATGTCGCGGTGGGTTCATTGTTGAGTGCTCGGGGAAAACACTAGCGGACGGCGGCTGCGGCGGACATCCGGTTCTTGATGTTTGTGAGGTTCGCGGCCGCGAACCGTGGTTGTGCGCCGGCCATCGCCTCCAACCGTTTCGCTTCGCGAAATCGCAGACCTCCAAGGGCAGCGGTCTGCGCCACCCTCCGGCAGGTCTGATGCGCCGCGTTCAGGGAATTGCAATCAGCAGGCCGCCGCTTACGCTGACGGATTGTTCGTGCCCTCTGCCAAAATCGTAGTCGTAAGACGGTTCTAGGTACCAGCCGAATCTATGCTTTCCCTTAGGCCAAAACATAAAATCCAAAGCGACTTCACCGCCCACCGAATTGCTTACCACGTTATTGCGGCTGGTATGAATCCATTCGGGGCCGGCGCCGAACATAAACTCTGCTGTGCGGGATAGAGTCCAGGGTTTCTTGAAGAGAAGGTCAGTGTCCCATTCAGTTGAGTGGCGACTGAAAAACGGCGTTACACCGGCCTCGAGTTCCAGCCAGTTCTTGATCGGCTCAACCTCCACAGCGACCGTGGGGCCGAAACTCCATCCGCCGCCTGTGAGACTGAGCTGGGGAGCCGCCCCAAACTCGAGGGTCGCGGCAGGCTCTTTATCGGCCGACTGCGCCGGGGTATTCGCGGGCCAGAGGAACAAGGATGCTATTACCAGGGACATTGTGTCGCGCAACATGACCTCGCAGGATTCCATACAGGTCACTAGTATGACCCGACCAGGCGGCGGGGAGTCAAGCTATCGAATCAGGGCGGTGGGGCTAAACTATAACCCACCGTATAATCACCCCGTGTCCAAGAGCCAAAAGCGGCTCTGCTGGCCTTTGGCTTAAATATACAGATTCCTGCATATACGGGTCAAAATGCTACATCTGGGGGCCTGATTTTCACAATGTGAAAACTCCTAGTGTCCCCAACCCCTTGATTCCATTGCGATAAATATTTGTTTTTGCATTATTCTCACCATTTCCCACTCTCCCATTTTCATTTGATAGGCTGGAAGATGGGAGTTTGTCGTCGTGACGCTTCCGTCTCGGTCGCGGAGGTAGCGGCGGGTTTATCCCGCCAACGCGAAAATGGCGGCATAAAGCCGCCGCTACGAGACCGCACACGGCAGAGGGTAAGCGACGCAAAAAGATGAAAAATCGTGGGAACGAACTCAAGGATTTATTGCAAACACAGGAGATAACTGAAATAATGGCCTCAAAACGAACTCACTTTCGCGCCGAAATAGCAGTGATCGGCGCGGAACGAAGCGGCATTTCTAGGATTGTCACGGCTCGCCGTCCCTGGTTGGAGCGATCTTATGCGAGCCGGGGTAGGGCAAGCCCTACCGATACGAAGGTGTGAAAGAATGACCAAGCGTGTCATTCTGAGCGGAGCGAAGAATCTCCGCAGTTGTTCCGGTTGCCCGCAAACTGCCGGGATTCTTCGCTTCGCTCAGAATGACAGCGCATTTCAATGCAGAACATGATCAAAATCCCGCGCTTCCGATGGTGGATTGGCTTTCTGCTCTTCATCGCCACCGGGCTGAGCTTTTTCGATCGCCAGGTGCTGGCGATTCTGGCGCCCGCGATCATGCGCGACCTCCGCCTCACGGACGTGCTGTACTCGCGCGCGGTCTTTGCCTTCATCCTGAGCTACACGGTGATGTTTACGGTGGGCGGCCGATTGATCGACCGCCTCGGGCTGCGCATGGGATTGGCGCTTGCCGTAACGGTCTGGTCCCTGGCGAGCCTGGGACACAGCCTGGTCTACAATGTTTGGCAGCTCGGCCTCGCGCTATTCTTCCTGGGCGCCGGCGAGGGAGGCTGTTTCCCGGGAGCAACCAAGGGTGCCGTGGAGTGGTTTCCCGAAAAGGAAAGGTCAGCCGCCATCGGACTCGCCATCGGGGGCGCTTCCTTCGGCGCCGTCGTGGCTCCTCCGTTGATCGTGTGGGTCAATGGAATCTTCGGATGGAGGGGAGCGTTCGTCGTCGCCGGCGCGATCGGGTTCGTCTGGCTGCTCATCTGGGCCGTGTTCTTCACACTTCCCGAGAAGTCACGTTTTCTCTCCGCCCGGGAGCTTCATTACATAACCGCGGGAGAGGGCGAAAAATCCCGATCGCCGATTGCCCTTCCACCACGCGCGCGATCGGATCTCTTACCCCTGGGAACGCTGCTGCGACGGAAGGAAACCTGGGGACTCATGATTGCACGGTTCCTGCTCGATCCGGTTTTCTACTTCTATATGTTCTGGATCCCGCAGTTTCTCAGCGAGGCGAAACACGTTCCCCTGGCCACGATCGGGAGGCTAACCTGGATCCCATTTTTGACCTTAGGCGTGGCACAACTGGCGGGCGGCTGGGTATCCGATCAGTTGGTGAAAAGGGGCGTTGCCGTCAACACGGCGCGTAAAACAGTCATGGGCCTTGCTGCTTTGCTGACGCCTTTCTCGATATTTTCCCTGCTGGCGCAAAGCCCGCGTCTTGCCATCTGCCTGATGAGCATTTTGATGTTTGCTCACGGATTCTGGATTACAAATTACATCACCATGACCAGCGATCTGTTTCCTGCGCGGAGCGTGGGGACAGTCGTGGGCCTCTGCGGATCTGCCGGCGGCCTGGGCGGCATTCTCTCCAGTTTGGGAATTGGCTGGTTGGCGCAACACGGAAACTACCACGTGCTCTTCATTGCCTGCGGCGTCATGTACCTTGTCGCGTTTGCCCTTATACTCGTGACGGTGCGAAAGGTCCAACCCCTGCATTTCGAGCCTTTCCCGCAGGGTGAATGACAGGAGGATGCTGTTAGCCTCTGTCGGAGGCAAGGCATAGAATGGAGCGATTCGGACGGTAACGGACTGAACCATGAGAGAGATCAAGAACCGGCTTACAGCGTTTTCGCGAAGGGAGTGGCTGAAATTGACGGCGAGCAGCGCGGCGGTGCTGCCCCTCTTCGGCCAGGGCCGCGATGAGGTCCAGCCCTTGCCGGCGGGCCCGCACAGCCTGTGGACCGAGCCCAGCGTGTTCAAGCGGGTGACGTTGGAAATGAGCCTGAAGCCCTTCCGCAGCGTCGAGGCGGGCTCGATCCGGTCGGTCTGTGAGCGTGTATTCCGCCAGTGGGCGGCGCTCCTCCGGCGCGCCGATGGAAGCGCCGTGATGCTTTGGACTGCCGATGGGAGCGAGATCCTCGAATACCGAGGGCAGATGAGCGGCGAGATTGAATGGGCCCGCTACATCGGAATCGCCAACCCTCCGGCGTTGCCACCCGCCGGCGATCCCTCTGCAATCAACATTCACCAGCAGGCGCGGCTCTACATGGACCATCCGCCCAGAATCACCTACGGCACGCTGCGGGAAATCGTTTCGACTCTCCGCAGCGTCGGGCAATCGATGACCGGCAAGCCTGTCATCGTGGGAGCGACGTTTGACCCAGGGCCGGAGTTCGCGCGCTCGCCGTTCAAGTTCGAGCGGCACAGGGAAATCCTCAAGGGCGAGTGGGTTGATTGCACCTCGTCGCTGAACGCAGATTCCGTCCCCTACGCCGGGTTCCCCAAGGGAGTTCCTCAAGGCACTCCCTTCGGCGCGTTTTTCGGGCGTCAAACGCAGCATTTCCTCACCGACCTCGGCTTCGACTATATCTGGTTCTCCAATGGTTTCGGATTTTCAGCAACCGCGTGGAGCGTCAAGGGGCCAATCTTCGACGGCGAGGCCTTCCACCCGGAGAAGGCGGCCGCCATCCGCGAACAAGTGCTTGGATTCTGGAAGGCATTTCGGCAGGAGTGTCCTGCCTTCCGCGTCGAGACCCGCGGCAGCAACCTCTCCACCGGGGCGGATCTAAGCGCCAGCGCCTCGCCGATTCGCGACATCTACGATGGGGGATTCAACATGGTCGCCCCGCCCAACTCGCCTTGGGCCGCCATCGACGGCGACTTTGGGCTGGAGGTCAGCGGCTATCTCTCCCACATCGCGCACCTGCCCCCCGGCGACCTATTCCCTTTCCGCTTCTACGCGCATGACCCGTGGTGGCTGAACAGCCCATGGTTCGACCGCTACGGTCATGAACCCCACGACATCTACTTGCCGCTGGCGTTGGCGCGCCTGAACGCGGACGGTAAGGTCACGCCTCCAGCATTCCTGGAGTTCCTGACCATCGACAGCTCCTACGGCGAACTTCCTGACGAGTGTCCCAACGAGGTGACCCCGCACATTCTGCGAGCCATGGACCACTTTTCCGACCAGCCGGGCCTGCTGACCTGGGTCTACCCGTTCCAGGAGTTCCATGAGAATGTCTTTGGCGCCTCACCCCGGCCGGCTGGGGTTTTCTTCAGTGACTGGTTTATACGCAATTCCGTGAGCGCCGGGTTGCCTTTGAACTCCGTCGTCTCGGCAGACAACTTCTTGTCCTCCCGTCAGACCCATCCCGAGACGTATGCAGATACCATTCTGCTGTCACCCGCCCCCGCCGCCGGCAGCCCGCCCGAGGAAGCGCTGCTTGACCACCTCCGTCGCGGAGGCAAGCTCCTTCTCTACGGGTCGGTTACAAAAGCCGGCAAGGCGCTTCTCGATCTGTTGAATCTCCAGTTGGAGCAACCTCTGAGCGGTGAGTTGGAGGTGCGGTCGGGACTTGCCGGTGACACGGTCAGCCATGGCACGCCCGCCACTCGTATGCGGCATCGCGATATTCTGTCGGACGGCGGCATCGACACCGTGCCGGCCGGGGCGGACCCGCCAGACTTCGAAGTCTGCGCCACAGTCTCGGACGGATCACGCGAGCGCGTCTTTGCCGTTACGCGCACACTCGGCGCAGGCAGGCTCGCCTGGGTGCGGGGCAGCCTTTCCTCAACCATTACCAACGCCTATTTGCCTCAGCCCGACGATCCCAAGCAACGTTTTCAAGCGGAATACCTGATGCGTTACATGCTGGAGAAGTTCGGCTACGAGCTTCGGGTGGAACGGCCCACGGTGGAGAGCCGCACGCCGCTGGTGCTCGTCGCCCGCAGCAACAACGGGTTCTTCTTTTCCGGATACTGCCCTTCGACGGCTGTGGCCTTGCGCTTGCGGTTCCCGCATGGAGCGCCGCTTCTGCACGGATACGAGACCTGGCTTCAGAATGGTCATTCCTCTTACCACATGCCGCGCGCCTGGCACCGCGAGTGCCGCTGCTTTGTCGAGCAAGCTGCGGAGGGGGAGATTTCCTGTGTCGAGGGCATATCCGAAGAGATCGGCATTCGGCGCCGCCTGTGGTTGTCCGGGTTGAACAACGCCACCGTGCACTTCTATCCCGAAGTGCGCCCCGCCGGTCCGCCCGTCCGCATGCAAACGGTCCACTCGCGCGAAAACCCCTTGCCTGGCCGGGATCGAATCGGGTACACATCCGAAGAGTCAGGAAGGCGGCTGGTGGCTCGCGATATCACGGGGAACCTGCTCATCTCTTGGTGATTGGAAGGCATCATGATTCGAACAACCAATGGTCAACAAAGCGACGGCACGCCCTACATTCCGCGCCGCAAGCCTCTCGCCTCGACGATTGGGGTTTTCGGTGTAGGCCACCACAGTTACTGGCCGCAGTTTGACGGGTTGTTGGACGAAATGAAGCGTAAGCTTGCGCTCTTCCTGAACAAAGTCCGCGCCCATGGCGGCCAGGTGATCGATTTTGGCATCGCGGACAATGCGCGCTCGGCCTACTCTCTGCGCAGTCAACTGAAGGCCGCGTCCCTGGACCTGATCTTTTGCGACATGTTGACTTACGCCACTTCGGCAACCTTTGGCGTGATCGCCCGGGATCTGGATGTGCCGATTGTTCTGGTCGCCTTACAACCCCTGGAGGCCCTGGACTATTCCCGCGCTTCCACTTTCATGCAACTCTCGAATGACGACTTCTGCGCGGTGCCGGAGTTCGCGGGTGTGGCCATCCGCATGGGAAAACGCCCGCCGCCGGTTATCCTCGGAACGCTCGACAACGATCCCGCAGCCGACGCCGAGATCGCGGACTGGTGCCGCATCGCGCGCGTCTTGCACGACCTCAAGCGGGCGCGCATCGGCCACTTCGGACACGTGCTCGAAAACATGCTGGATATGCAAACCGATCCGACGGCGCTGACGGCGGCCTTCGGGTGCCACATCGTGGAGACCGAGCCCGACGACCTGATGAGGCACTTCCGGCAGGTGTCCGATGCCGACGCTGAAGCCAAGCAGCGGCAGATCCTGGAGGTTTTCGAGACCCCGGATCCCAAGTCCGATCCCATCACGCGTAAGCTGACCAGCGAAGATCTCGATATGGCGGCGCGGGTCGCCGTGGCGCTCGAGCGGTTCGTCGATGAAGAGGAGTTGGACGGGCTTGCCTACTATTACGAAGCGGAGCCGGACAGCCCCATGCGCCGGCTGGTGTCCAATCTCATCGTGGGCAATTCGCTGCTGACGGCCGCGGGCTTCCCCATGTGCGGCGAGTCGGACCTGAAAACCTGCATCGCCATGCTCATCGAGGACCGGCTGGGCATCGGCGGCAGCTTCGCGGAATTTCATCCCATCGATTTCCGCGGGGGATTCGTCCTGGTCGGGCACGACGGCCCGCACCACCTCAACCTCGCCGACGGCCGGCCCCTTCTTCGTAGCCTATTGAAGTACCATGGCAAGCCCGGGGCGGGCGCCGGCGTGGAGTTCCGCATCAAGCAGGGCCCCATCACCCTCCTCAGCCTCGGCGTCACCCAGGGCGGGCGCTTCAAATTCGTGATGGCCGAGGGCCAGAGCCTGCGCGGTCCCATTCCCCCCACCGGCAACACCAACACGCGCGGCTTCTTTCAGCCCGACGTCCGCACCTTTCTGAAACGCTGGGTGGCCGAAGGCCCTACCCATCATTTCGCCATCGGCACGGGAAACGAAGCCGGCGTCATCAAGCAGATCGGCGAGATTCTCGGCCTAGAAACCGCCATCGTCGCAAGTGGGGTAAAGAAAGACTGAATGCGAAGAGCCTCCGTGCACCGCCCACTGTCATTCTGAGCGCAGCGAAGTCCGATTTCCGGACCCCGATGGGGTCCATCGGACCCCAGAAATCGGGGAATCTCGCTCTGCCCCGCTGGCTCCTGACACCCGAAACCTCTTCTTTGCTGCCGATTTCAACCTGTCCCTTCGGGAGGTCGCAGACTTCCGAAGGCAGAAGACTGCGCCCGCCAGCCCGCAAATTGAGAAGCTATCGGGAGTTCGAATATTGCCGCCCGCTCATCCCTATTCAGGCGGGTGCGGGACGGGAATCGCCTCGGCAGGTCGTCGCGGAGGCAGGGTAACCACAGCGAACCAAAACTCACGGATCGACCGCACGACCTTAACGAATTTATCGAATTCAACTGGCTTGGTGATGTAGCAATTGGCGTTGAGTTTGTAGGACTTCAGAATGTCCTCCTCGGCGTCGGAAGAGGTGAGGACCACCACCGGTATGGCTCTCAGGTCGTCGTCCGCCTTTATTTTCTGAAGAACCTCGCGACCGTCCATCATGGGAAGATTCAGGTCCAGCAGGATAAGGTCTGGGCGTGGCTCGCTCGCGAAAGGGCCTTCCCTGCGAAGGAAGGCGAGGGCATCAACACCGTTTTCGACGACGTGCAGCTTGTTCAGAAGCTTAGAACCACCGAGGGCCTCCCGGGTCAGTAAGGCATCGCTCGGGCTATCCTCCACCAGAAGGATCTCGATGTGTTTATAGATCACGGCTTCAGGCATGAAACTCTCCTGGGTGCAGGCGATGATTTGTTTGGGCGTCCAATAAGCTGAAGTAAAAGGCGGCTCCCTCGCCCGGCACGGACTCCACCCAGATCCGGCCTCCGTGTCGCTCCACGATTTTCTTGCACAGCGCCAGACCAATACCGGTGCCGGGATACTCCCTGCGGGTGTGCAGCCGCTGAAACACGGCGAAGATCCGTTCGAAGTATTGGGGGGCGATTCCAATACCATTATCGCGAACGGAAAGATGCCAATGCTTGCCGTTCCGCTCAGCGCTCACGTGGATACGAGGAGGCGCCTCCCGGCGGAACTTGAGGGCGTTGCCGATCAAGTTCTGAAAAAGGGATACGAGTTGCGGGAGGTCGCCGTTCACAACGGGGAGTGTGTCGTGCGTGACTACGGCGCCGCTTTCCTCAATCGAGGCCGCGAGGTTTTGAACCGCCGTGCCCAGCGCCTTGGCGCATTCGACGGGCTGGAGTGCTCCGCCTTGAGTGCCGACCCGCGAGTACGCGAGCAGGCCATCAATCAGGGTCTCCATTCGCGCCGCGCCATCGACGATGTGGGTCATATACTCGCCGGCTCGCTCGTCGAGTTTCCCCTCGTAATGGCCCTTCAGAAGTCCCACGCAGCCGCTCACCGCGCGCAGAGGCTCTTTCAGATCGTGCGAGGCAACGTAGGCAAACTGCGCAAGGTCCGCGTTGGAGCGAGCCAATTCCTGGGCCCTTTGCGCCAGCGCCTCTTCGGCTCGCTTGCGCTCGGTGATATCACGGTTGATTTCCAGCACTCTCCGGACGCCTTCATCGTCCAGAATCAGCTGGAGACGAGAGGAGACAATGACTTGACGGCCGTCGCGCGTGCGGTGGCGTAAGTCCCCCTCCCAATAGCACTTCTCCACCAGCTCGGCCCTGATCTCGGACCAGGGTCTGGGAAAGACCGTCGCCAGCAACTCACGAGTCATACGGCCGAGGGCCTCACTCTCCGTAAAGCCGTACACCTTCTCGGCGCCCGCGTTCCAACTCTCGATTGCGCCGTCCAACCGCCAAGAAATGATCGGATCGAAGGAGAGCCTGAGCAGTTCAGCCTGCCTTCTGAGTGCTTCCGCGGCCTTCTTTTGCTCCGTTGTGTCCAAGAGGGTCGAGATGACCGCTTGTTGCCCACCAACGTTCAAAACTACGGCCGAGAATAGGGCGGTGTATGGCTCGCCTCCCCTCCTAAGAAACATCTGCTCCTGCAACTGGATCAAGCCCTTCTCTTTCAGTTCAGTGACGAATCGAACTCTGTCCTCAGGCGTCGGCCAATTCGCCAAATCCTTGACGTAACCTCCGATGGCTTCCCGACGATCATTTCCAGTCATCGCTTCCCACGCACTGTTCACGTCCAGGAATAGCCCGTCTTCTAGACTGGCGATGGCGACAGCCGCCGGGTTTGTGGCAAACGCCTTAGCAAACTTCTCCTCGCTGGCCGAAAGCCTGTCTCTCTCCTGTAGCAGCTCCGACGTCCGTTCCTTTACCCGAGTTTCGAGAAGGTGGTGGGATTCCTGAAGCGCCGTTTCGGCGTCACGGCTAACGTTGAAGGCTTTCCCAATCATCCAAAGCGCCACCGCCACGATGAGAACAGCCAACGCGCTGCCTCCCACGATTACGATCTTCGCGACTACGCCGGCGCGCTGCTCGATCCCCTCCTGTTTGGCCAGCAGTGCCTTCTCGCTAGCTTCCATCTCCGCCACAGCCTCTCGGATCCGGTCTTGAAGCTGCTGTCCCGGGCCACTCGAAACAAACGCCTGCGCCGATGAGAACGCCTGATCCCGGCGTTCGATGCCCTCCTTTAGAATCGCCAGTCGTTCCGCGATGATCGGCTCCAGCACATCCAGCCGCCGTTGCTGCTCCGGGTTATCCTTGGTCAGACGGCGAGCCTCGCTGAGGGCGTGGTTTACACCTTGCAGGCCGGAGTGGCAGGGCTCCAGGAATTCTTTCTTGCCGGTAATAATGTAGCCTCTCTCACCGGTCTCGGCGTCGGTGGCGCTGGAAATCAGCAGCCGCAACGTGGCGATCACCTGGTAAGTGTGTTCCACCTGGCCCGTGTCCTGGCGCAGCCGGACGAGCATGGGATAAGACACAGCGGCCATTGCGATGAGACAGGTCAGCAAGACGGCGAATCCGGCTTGAACCCTACGTTGTGCAGAAAGTAGTAAACTCCCCGCGGGACGGGAGTGTTGCGCCAGCGGCTCGGTCCCCGGCCGCTCCCGGTGCCCCATCAGAAAGCTCATGAGCGTCCCAGTAGCAGCCAAGGTGATCCATTTGATGTTGTCATTAGGACTCGCGACGCTCCAGGTGTTCACGGGAGGCAGGACGAAGTAGACGGTAGCAAGAGTGGAGAGTAAAGTCGACAGCAGCCCTGGGACCTGACCGCCGGCGTACGCGCTCAGCAGGATTGGAAGCACGAAGACAATCACCGGCGTATTGACGGGTTCGCCACGCGCCGCGGCTTCAACCACCAACAAAGTCACCGCTGTGGTAATGAATGGCAAACTGTACGCCAGCCACAGTGGTTGCCGCCTGCCGGCGGCCGCAAACCCGGCGCGCTCAGCCGCCCTTCCCGGCGCGGTTGCTCCGGGACTCGCAGACCTAAATCCCATCGCGGCTAGAGCCCGCTTCAGAGCGTTCATAAACACGTCCAATAGCGTCAAATGAGTCAGCTTGAAGCGCGATCACAACTTGCAAACCCTCTCCCTAATCCTTCGTTGCTGGTCGCCAAGAGGGGACTACCATTCCCGGGCAGTCGAAAACTGCCTCGGCGAGAGTAAGGGCGCAAGTCATCCCTGAGTCGCTGATAGTATGACAATGCCTAGGGCATGTCAAACTTGTGTAATAAACATAGGGTCATTATGTCCCACTTACAACCCAATCCACTTCTGGCGGATACAGGGCGTTTCGCGTGGCCTCGCCATCCTCAATCAGGGCAGGCGACCGGGCGCCAGCACTCGGCCGCCGCGATGTTGGCGCGGCAGCGCGGCAACGAATGCGCGATTTAGTGGCGCAGACCGCGGAGTTCGTGCGCGAACCGGCAGGCGCGTTGCCGCACTGTCCTTTGTGGGATATGAACCGCCGGTTCGGACCTTGACGGGCTATTGGGGGCCGTCACGCCCGCATCACTTCTCATGCGGCGACCCCTTCCACGGCCGGTCCCTTGTTTTCATAGACATTCTCGCTTTGTTCCGGCGATTTTGAGGTTTCGCCGGCGTTTTCCTCTGCCGGACTTTCTGTCCCTTGATTCCATCGGGACAGGGGGAGCAGTTGCCCGCTCGCCCCTCCCACACCACCGTACGTACGCGGCTGGCGCAGGGCAAAGCCCTGCGTTGCGTGGAGTCGGAATGAACAGAGACCGCAGAGCTGCGCTCTGTGCCCATTTGTGTGCCGGGGTGGCAGGTTGGGAATCATTTAGGTTGCAGGTCAACTCTTGGGGATGTCGGGACGGTTCCACCAGCCGCCTCCCAGGGCTTGAAACAGCGCCGCGGTATCGGCATAGCGATTCGCTCGCGCCTGCACCAGATTAATCAGGGCTTGCTGGTAGGCCTGCTCCGCGCTCAACAGCGCAAGATAGCCTGCATAGCCCGCCCTCACTTGCGACGAAGTGAGATCGAGGGTCACCTTGGCGGCGTCCGTGGCGGCACTCGCGGCTTTCAGGGCATCGGCGTTCTGCTGGAGCGCGTGGAGCGAGTTGGCCACATTCTGAAAAGCGGCGATAACGGTACTGCGGTATTGTTCGGTGGCCTGGGTAAAGGCGGCTCTCGCAGCGCGCTCGCGGTGCAGCAGGGAGCCGGCAACGGCTGTCTGCATAGGGGGAAGTTACTTGCGGATTGACTGCCTCTCAGGGGGGCCGACTTCCGAGCGACCTCCGATCCACTAGAAACGCCTAAGTGATCGCTGCCGCGCTTCCGGCGAGTTATGCCGGGGGGTATAATCGCTTCCATGCGCGCTCGTAGTGCATTGCTGGAAGCACTTGGTGGTGAAGAGGGTTGCAGGAAGTTGTCCGCAGCATTCTACGCGCGCGTTGGCAAGGATCGGGTCCTTCGCCCGTTCTTCCCAGGCAAGAGCCTAAGGTGTGCTACGGAAGAGTTCGCCGCTTTCCTCATTCAATTCCTGGGCGGAGATGAAAAGCAAACTCAGTACCGATGGTGGTTGAGCCTGCGCGAATCACATGCACGCTTCCAGATTGGCCCCAGCGCACGGCGCGCCTGGTTGAGGCATATGGAGGCAACGCTAGATGCCGCCCCGCTGGATGATGCAACGAGAAATGCGCTTCGCCACTTTTTCTCGCGCAGTTCCGCCTATGTTATTGGAAGGGATACTGCCGAGCTGGATCATGAAGAGTTGGCTGCGCGTTGGAGCGAGCAGCGGGTTTTGGATAGCGTGATCGCAACCATTGTGGAAGGCCGAGACGATGAAACGCTCGCTCTCGCACCACGCTTTGCCTCCCGTGCATCGGTGTTCGTGGGATTACTGGCACGGATGGTTCAATCCGGCCGTGCGAAATTGATTCACTTCGTCATCGATGCTGCGGAGAACGACCCCTCACTCGCGACGCGGCGTTTTGCCGGGACCACTCTCTTGCATTTCGCGGCCAGCGCAGGCTGTTTGGAAGTGGTGACATTACTACTGCGGCTTGGTGTGGACCCCAACATCCAGGGTCGCGGCGACCATGCGCCGCTCTATTGCGTCGCAAACGAATGCGCGTCGGAGACGGGCCCCGAGGTAGTCCGTGCGCTGGTGCGCGCCGGTGCGGACGTCAACGCGTGTGGCAGCGTAACCCGGGCGACAGCGCTGCATATGGCGGCCCGGCGGGGACATGTGGAGATCGCGCGAGCGTTGCTCGATTCCGGTGCGGCAGTGGATGCGCGGGACCGCAAAGGTGATACGCCTCTACAACGCGCAATCAATTGTCGCAAGAATGGAGTCTCGCAATTGCTGATAGAGCGCTGGGACCGCTAGCACTGACCGGCCGACGAACGGCGCAGAGGCACGAGGAACCACTTGGCGGGTCCAGGGCCGTGATCTCAGGAGTCAAGAGAACGGAGAGTATTCTCCGGCCCGTTTGCACCAATGCCGAGAGCCAGGGTGAGGCAACGATCCACGAGTTGAGCGATTTCGCTCTATCACCACTGACATGCCGCTAAAATCTTGTGACGGATGAATACCAAGCTACAAAAGGCAGCTCGCGATACAATGAAAGTGAACCCCCAAATGAGGACAAAGTTCTGGAGTCCTCCCAATTTCACCCAGGAGAACATCGAGCAACTTGGCCCCCATCATTAATGCCCAGGGAATATCGAAGCAATACGGAATCACCCCGCTTTTCCAAAATGTCTCGTTCACCGTGTCGGAAGGCGACCGGATTGGCCTGATTGGGCCGAACGGCGCTGGCAAGTCTACGCTGCTGGAAATTCTTTACGGTCGCGTAAAGCCGGACAGCGGCGAGGTCGCGACGCGCAAGCGCTGCAGGCTCAGCTACGTCGCACAGGTGTCCGAATTTGCACCTGGGGAGACTGTCAGATCGGTCGTCGAGAAGGCACTCGAACGGGCAGCCGTGCCCCAGGCGGAGCGGGCGGCCAGGACAGCCGAGGCGCTTGGCCGCGCTGGTTTTGTCGATTTTGAAACGCCCACCACAGCCCTGTCAGGTGGTTGGCGCAAACGCCTCATGATTACCGAGGGGCTGGTACAGCGGGCAGACATTCTGCTTCTGGACGAGCCCACTAACCATTTGGACTTTGCCGGAATCGAGTGGCTCGAATCCCTGCTCCAGAGCGCGGCATTTGCGTGCGTGGTGGTCAGCCACGATCGTTACTTCCTCGAAACCATCGCCAGCGAGGTGGTGGAGCTTAATCGCATCTATGCGGATGGCGTGTTTCGAGTCAAAGGAAACTACAGCAGGTTTCTCGAGCAGAAAGAAGCGTACCTTGAGGCGCAGGGAAAGCGGCAGGATGCGCTCACCAATCGAGTGCACACGGAACTGGAGTGGCTGCGCCGGGGTCCCAGGGCCCGCCGGACCAAGGCCAAGGCGCGCATCAATAAGGCTCACGAAATGATCGGCGAACTGGCGGACCTGAACGCCCGGAGCCGCACCGCCACCGCCAAGATTGACTTTCTCGCGACGGGCCGGCAGACCAAACAGCTTATCGCGCTTGATGACGTCACCTACGCCATCGGTAATCGCATTCTGTTCGAAGGCCTGAATTTCATAGTGAGGCCGGGAATGCGAGTGGGGCTGGTTGGACAAAATGGGAGTGGCAAAACCACGCTGCTCCGTCTGCTGCGAGGCGAAATCCAAGCCACTGGCGGGGAGATTCACCGGGCCGACGCGTTGCGGATTGTATACTTCGACCAAAATCGGGAGCTTGACCCTGACCTCACTTTACGCCGCGCCCTGGCGCCGGATAGCGATTCGGTGGTTTATCAAGAGCGAGTGATTCACGTCGCCTCCTGGGCGGCGAGATTCCTCTTTTCCCTAGACGACCTGAATCAGCCCGTTGGCCGGCTCTCCGGAGGCGAACGGGCCCGGGTGTTAATCGCGCAGCTCATGCTCCAACCCGCCGACGTCTTGTTGCTGGATGAACCCACCAACGATTTGGATATCCCGACTCTGGAAATCCTGGAAGAGAGCCTGCTGGAATATCGTGGAGCTCTGGTGCTGGTCACCCACGATCGCTTCATGCTGGACCGGGTCTCGACCGTCGTTCTCGGCCTGGATGGTCTGGGCGGAGCGGAACGGTTTGGTGATTACTTACAATGGGACGTTTGGCAGCGGAGGCAGCAGGCCAAAGGTGCGCGAAGCCTCCCGGCTGAAGCCCCGCGATCGCCTACCTCACCAGACGTCTCGCCGCCAGCAGTGGTAAAAAAGAAGCTCTCCTACCTGGAGGCGCGCGAGTTTGCCGCCATGGAAACGAGAATCGCCGAGGCCGAACAGGAGCTTACACTCTTACGTGCGACGCTCGAAGACCCGGCGATCGTGAGCGACGCCCCGCGGCTTCAGGTCACTTGTGCGCAGGTGGATGAGACCCAGAAGAAAGTGGATAAGCTGTATGCCCGATGGGCCGAACTCGAACAAAAGCAGGGCTGAGCAACATCCGCCCCAAAGGGAACCCGACCGGCGAGGCCAGCATATAGTCGAGTGATCAATGCTCAGTTAACGCGAAGCCGACTTCCCAAGCCCAATCCCTCCGCAGCGCCATTAATCACCTGAAAATCACTGGTGAAAAGGGGGATTTCCCGCCAATAATCGGCGTAGGTGGTATCGGTAAGCGCTACGCCGTCACTCGGGATCCATCGACTATCTCCGGTGTCGGGCTGCATTCGCCGACACCCGAGGCGAAAATAGCCGCGAGAAGTGCGTTGCCGTGTAATACCCGTTTGACTGAGCGTGTTGGTAGAATTATTCTTGATTTTCGCCGCAGCAGTTTCCCGGAGCGCGGAATTGATGAACAACTCCTGTGCAAGGCACTCTGTCAGTGCTTTCGTCTTGGGCTTTTACGAACGGTTTTGTCCAAGCGCGTCGGGAGATGATTGCGACCGCGCAAAGGCAGTTGCGCCGAAGGAGGGCAGTGGTGAAACGAACGGCTGATTCGCACGAAGAAGCTTGGCCGAGCCTTCCTTTGGAGTCCTGGAGCGACACCTGCGCGACTTTGCATATGTGGACTCAGATCGTTGGCAAGATTCGCCTCGTGCGAAGTCCCTGGATCAATCACTCCTGGCATGTCACGCTTTATGTGACTTCCAGAGGGCTCACTACGTCGCCCATTCCGTACGGCCCCCGGACGTTTCAAATCGACTTCGATTTCCTCTATCACCAACTGGTTATCCAAACCAGCGACGGGCGTATCGGTACTCTTCCACTCGAGCCTCAATCAGTGGCAACGTTTTATCGCCGCCTGATGGAGGAGATGGAGAAACTCGAGTTGCCTGTAGTCATCCACAAGAAACCTAACGAAGTTCCCGAGCCGATTAACTTCGACCAGGACGAATCCCACCGGTCATATGATCGGGAATACGCCCATCGTTTCTGGCGAATCCTCGTGCAGGCCGACCGGGTCCTCAAGGAGTTCCGTGCCCGGTTCATTGGTAAGGTCAGTCCCGTGCACGTATTCTGGGGCGCACTGGACCTGGCGGTCACGCGGTTTTCGGGGCGGCGGGCTCCGCAACATCCCGGCGGGATTCCCAACCTGCCTGATTGGGTTACCCGCGAGGCGTACTCGCACGAGGTGAGTAGCTGCGGGTTTTGGCCC
>Ga0181532_10000275_pt1 | contig 54823 bp, 59 predicted proteins | sample PEATcosm2014_Bin_33_FD_119768 | JGI IMG/M metagenome (GOLD analysis project Ga0181532, IMG submission 119768) | Peatland microbial communities from MTU Mesocosm Facility, Houghton, MI, USA - PEATcosm2014_Bin11_30_metaG | ecosystem: Environmental > Terrestrial > Soil > Wetlands > Peat | place... | reverse complement strand
TTCGCTCGTGGCCCAGGCTCGGGGGTTGAAGGTCAAAGCGATCACTCTGTTTGCGCTCGGCGGCGTTTCCCAGATCGAGGAAGATGCCGCCGACGCGAAAACAGAATTCTGGGTCGCCATCGCGGGGCCGGTGGCTAGTTTGATTATTGGCTTCGGTTGCATTGCTATGGCCGCCGCTTTCGGCTGGCGCCCTTCATCCGAACCGCGTACGGGAGTAACCGCGGTGTTGGTCTGGCTCGGATATATCAACGTAGGGCTCGGGATCTTCAACATGATTCCAGGTTTTCCGCTCGATGGCGGCCGAGTGTTTCGCGCCATTGTCTGGGCAATTACCAAAAACGCCGACCGGTCCACTCGCATTGCCGCGCGCCTCGGCCAAGTCGTGGCCTTCCTTTTCATTCTCGCCGGGTCATGGAGAGTTTTACGTGGCGCTGGCTTCGACGGGCTTTGGACAGCCTTCATCGGTTGGTTTCTGATGGAGGCGGCCACAAGCAGCTATTCTCAAGTGGATGTTGCGGCTGCCTTCCGCGGCATGCGCGTCTCCGACGTGATGTCACGCGACTGCGCCATCGTCAACCGCAGTATGAGTTTGCAGGAGTTCGTGGATACCTATGTTCTGAAGACCGGCCAGCGCTGTTTTGCCGTCGAAGACCATGGCCGGTTCGTGGGCCTCATCACCTTAAGGGACGTTGGTGCTGTCCCCCGCGAACATTGGGAAAGCACTACGGTGCGCGAGGCGATGCGACCAATCGAGAAGCTGCACGTCATCACCCCTGACACCCAGGTCTTAGATGCGTTGAAACTCATGGCCGGCAACGATATTAACCAGCTCCCAGTGGTCGCGAATGGCACTTTGCAAGGGATCCTCTCCCGATCTCATCTTATGCAGTTGCTGCGAGCCCGTTCTGAATTGCAATCGCCAGCCACACATCATGTTCCACTCCATCGAATGAATCAAAGAGGGGTAACGCCGTAGGTCGCTTATGCGGATTCTTGCACAACTCGTAATTCCCGACTCGATGGGGACGTTTATACAGGGGCTGGGAAGAATTGGACTGATCCGACTCGGAGTGGTCGTGCTTGGCCTGGTCGCAATTCCCAACTCGGTGTGGACGTGGATCCAGGGGCTGGGTGGACTTGGATTAATCCTGCTTGGCCTGGTTGACAACACTCCTTTCGTCTCTGCCCCGCCAGGAAGCGAGGACGTCTTCCTCATTCTGCTTTCGGCACATCATCCCCACTGGTGGGTCTATTACGCCTTCATGGCTACGGTGGGGGAGGTGCTTGGCGGATACTTAGGCTACCGGCTGTCCGCAAAAGGCGGCCAGGAAACCTTCGAAAAGAAGGTGGGGAGGCCGCGCGCAGAAAAAATCTACAAGTACTTTGAGAAACGCGGCTTCCTGACGGTGCTCGCCGGCTCCATGTTGCCGCCGCCCTTTCCTTTCAGTCCTGTCGTGATGGCGGCTGGAGTGATGCAGTATCCGCGCAAGAAGTTCTTGTCCGCGCTTTTCACTGGTCGCGCTGTGCGTTTTTCTGTCGTGGCCTTCCTGGGCAGGGTCTACGGGCAGCAAATGATCGCCTTCTTCTCGCGCCACTACCGGCTCCTGTTGTATGCCCTGATCTTGGTGGCAGTGGCCGCCGGCATCGGAGCCCTGGTCTATTTCGTGTGGTACAGACCCAACCAACGACGAAGAAGCGGAGCAGGCCCTGCTGGTCCAAAGGGAAAGCCCGCTTCTGAAGCCCATGGTGTAAATTGAAACACTTGCAGGCACGCTTGCGAGTACACAGAAGGCCAGCCTCGAAGGCGGAGGTGCAACGATGACACCAGTTGATGCAACGAGTCACATCGCCCCGAAGAAGATCTTATTCGCCACGGACTTCTCCCCTACCTCAGAGGCGGCGCTGCCATACGCCTTCTCTCTGGCAGATCACTACGGATCCAACCTCTATTTTGCTCACGTTATCGCTCTCGAGTACCCGGATTTCCCTCCACCCGACGAGCGAGGGACGAAGCTCGAGGAGGCCCGCGAATTCACAGAACGGGAACTGAAGCGCCTGCTTGAGGCCGCTCGTCAAAAAGGCATTTCGTGCCAGCCTCTGATCGGGGAGGGTGAGATCTGGAACGTTCTTTCCGAAATGATCCACAAAAACGACGTCGACCTTACCATCGTCGGAACTCACGGACGTCGAGGTTTGAAAAAGCTACGGCTGGGTTCGGTTGCGGAGGAGGTGCTTCGAATGGCGCCGTGTCCGGTGCTCACGGTTGGCCCGAAGATTTCGGAAACGGTCTCAGCGGATGTCCGGCTTGGGCACGTTCTTTATCCCGTGGAGTCTGTTCCCGATGCCAGCCCTGCCGCAGCCTATGCTGTTTCGCTGGCCGAGGAATTCCGCGCCAAGCTCACGTTCATTAAGATCCTTGAGGAGACAGTTGCCTCTCCTGACCTGAAAGCCGAAATCCAGGAGCCTGTAAGGCATTGGATGGACGATCACGTCCCGCCGGAGTCAGCTTTGCGCGAGCGCACCAGTTTTGAGCTTGGGTTCGGCCGCGCGGCAAAAGGCATTCTTGAGTTTGCCTCGGACCGCGGCGTCGACTTGATCGTGATGAGCGTGCAACGCATGGACCCCGTCATTGCCGCCCACCTTCCGGCGACGGACACAGCGTACGAGGTGGTCTGCAACGCCCCCTGCCCGGTACTCACAGTCCGTTAATCTTGCCCGCCACAGAGTAGGCTGAGAAAGAACTCTGCGACATAGATAATTTCCCCCCAACGGAGGCGCCGGTCCAAATCACGGCCCTTCGAGGCGGAAGGTTCTTTATAGAAATGTCGAGCCAACTCGTCACGCACACTCTTTTGCGAAGTTCGCGAATTCGTGAAGAGTCGGCAAACTTTCGTGCGAGAACTTAAGCATTTTGAACAGCTTGAGAATGGCACTTCCATTGCACAAACCATGTTCAGAAAAGGAGAAGTGCCAAACCAAAGGAGAAGAGCCATGAAGAAGGACAGGGAAATTCAGATTGATGTTCTCGACGAACTGCGGTGGGAGCCGAGCGTCAACGCCACCGACATCGGGGTCACGGTGAAGGATGGCGTAGTCACACTGGAAGGTACAGTGGACAGCTATGCCGAAAAGTGGGCTGCCGAGAAAGCAGTAAAACGGTTGCCTAACGTTAAGGGCCTTGCCATCGAGCTCAAGGTCGAACTGCCAGGTTCCAGTGAGCGCACCGACTCGGATATCGCCCGCGCCGCCGAAGACGCTTTGCAGTGGGATATCTTGGTGCCCCGTAACCGGATCAAGGTGACCGTAGAGAAGGGCTTCCTGACATTGGACGGGGAGGTTGACCGGCAATTCCAGAGGTCGGCTGCCGAGAAAGCGGTGCATCATCTGACAGGGGTTACGGGAGTAAGCAATGAGATCACGATTAAACCGAAGGTCGCGCTGACCGACGTGAAGGAAAAAATCGAAGCGGCACTCAAGCGCAACGCAATGCTGGACGCGCAGGAGATTAACGTGAAAGCCGAGGGGAGCAAGGTCACCCTGACCGGCAGCGTGCGCTCCTGGGCCGAACTGGACGAGGCCACGAACGCAGCCTGGGCCGCGCCCGGGGTTACTCAGGTTGAGAACTTCCTCACGATCTCATACTGAGACTGTGTGGCGTAGAGCCAATATCTGAGATGACGGAAGATCGGCGGTATCCAAGAAATGCACGGCCTCTGGAAACACGCGGGTAACCACCGATCTTCCCGTGAGCCCACTCCGACGCGGGCCGAACTGGTTGACGAATTGCGCCGGAACAACTGAGTTCTACCTTACCGAACGTAGAGAGGTGATTCATGTACGCCATTTCAGAATGCGTAACTTGCATCGTGATGACATTCGCAGTAGGTGCCATCTTGTTTGGGTTCACTATCTTGTTTCTCGCGCTCAAAGAGCGACTGGAAAACCGAAGAGGTACATCACAGGCATTCCAAGCGGCCGATGCGCCATTTTGGCCCCGGCCGGTTGCGGTGCCGGCAGAACACAAGAGATCAGGCCGTTGGGGCAACAATGTCTGATTGATGCTGTCAGGCGAAGCCGCCAGCCGTTGGGAGTGACAGAGCAGAGGAGTGAATGCCATGCCAGCGATTAAATGCATCCTTTGTCCGATCGATTTCTCAGAATCTTCGGTGTGCGCTTTTGACTATGCGCAGTCAGTCGCCGCTCATTACAAGGCTCTTGTGTTGTTGCAACATGTCGTCGATTCGCTGAGGCCATTGTATCCTTACCATGCTTTCCCCAATGATTACGATGAAATCTGCCGAAAACTTCGCGCCGACGCCGTGCAGCAGCTTGTTGAGTTTGCCAAGACAAACAACTGCTGTGGCGTACGCACCCAATCGAGCGTGCGAGACGGCGATGTAACGGCCCTTATTCTTGAAGTTGCCGAAGAAAGAGCGGTGGACCTGATCGTAATGGGAACCCACGGGTTGCGAGGGGTCGACCACCTGACGCTGGGATCAGTCACGGAAAAGGTGTTGCGAAAGGCCGGCTTTCCGGTGCTGACCGTGCGCAAGCCGCTCCACGACTCTGCCACCCTTACAGCGGTGCCTCACCTTGTCGAAGTGCAGCGGATAGTCTGCTGCATAGACTTTTCGGAATCCTCGAATCAAGCGTTGGAACAAGCCGTCTCCCTCGCGGCGGAGTACGGTGCGCAACTCACTTTGCTTCACGTAATAGAACACATCTCGAACACTTCCGATGTCGAAAAAGAAACAACGAGAGCGCTGGAAGGACTGGAGAAACAAATCTCACCCTGGGCGCACCAGAACCTCGTGACAAAGCCCGTTGTGCGGATCGGCAAAGCCTATCAACAAATCATCCAGCTTGCCTTGGAGTCGCAAACCGACTTGCTCGTCATGGGTGGGCGTGGGCGGCACGCGCCGGATCTTTCCGTGTTCGGCTCGACGACGTACAGGGTGGTGCAGTTAGGTTCTTGTCCGGTCCTGGTGGCACACGGCACCAAGGAGCCTGAGGGCAATGCTGGCAGGGCCTAGATGGCGGAGGTGCGGAGCTTTAGCCCTGCCGTATAACGACGCACCACCGGTGCCTCCGCTGAACCACTGAACTGGAAACCTGCAGCTCCGATTGAGGAGGCCAACCATGTTACGGATTGAGCGCATTCTTTGTCCGGTTGATTTTTCAGTGTTTTCGGCAAGGGCGTACGACTACGCGCAGTCGCTGGCGCAGCATTACCAGGCCAAACTGTTTCTTCAACATGTCTTCGATTTCAATCTTCCAGCGTACGCTTACTACGTCCCGGCCAGTTACGTTGTCGAGCTTCAGCAAGAGTTACACAAGGACGCGATGTTGCAACTGCAAGAATTCGCCCGGCGTCCGGTCGATTACGGCGCGCCACCCGAACGCATCCTGAACGAGGGCGCCGCGGCGAGCACGATACTTGGTTTTGCCGGAGTGCAAGCGGTCAATCTCATCGTAATGGGGAGTCATGGGCTCCAAGGAGCGGACCGTATCTCACTGGGATCGGTGACCGAAAAGGTGTTGCGCAAAGCCTGTTGTTCAGTACTGGTGGTCCGCAGTCCGGAACACGATTTTGTCAGCCCTGGTAGCGGACAGGATCCGGTTCAGCTGCACAAGATTCTCGTCTGTATGGATTTTTCTGAGTGCTCAAAGACGGCCCTGGAGCACGCGATCTCCATAGCAGCCGAGTACCATGCCGAGCTGAGCGTACTCCATGTTCTGGAGGACCTGCCCGCTTCGAAGGATTTGCAGAGCACTACGCAGCCATTGTTGGCGCGGCTCGAGCAAGCACTTCCACCCGAGGCGCGCTGGCGTTCCAGCATCAAACCCAAGGTGCGCATCGGTAAACCTTACATCGAGATTATCCAAGAGGCTGCGGAAGCGAAATCGGACGCCGTGATTATGGGAGTGCGTGGCCGGAATGCCTTGGACGTCGCTGTATTTGGCTCAACCACTCATCGCGTGATCCAGTTAGGCCCTTGTCCGGTCTTGGCAGTTCACGTTTGATCTCAAGCAGGGCAGGCGCGCGTTTAGCGCAGACCCCAGCTCTTGATCCGATGACGCGGCTCACATACGTTCATCTTTGTAGGAGGAAGCTGTGGGATCAACAGGTCACCCGCAAATCGATGCCGGCCAGCCCCGGGTCGGAGAATACCCAAAAGCCGACTGGGATGGGCTTTGGGCTCGCCATTCGCACGGCCTCTACCGCCGAGTTCTGGGGATTGTGCAAAATCCGGAGGATGCGGAGGACGCCCTCCAAGAAGGTTTACTGTCCGCTTTCAAGAACCTCCCTCGCTTCGAAGGACGATCTGGGCTCTCTACTTGGCTAACGCGGATTGTAATTAATGCTGCGCTTATGCGACTGCGGAGCCGGCGGACACACGAAGCGACCTCATTGGATGAGCCGTTAGACCAGACTGCAGTAACTGCGGCCGACCGGATTGTGGACCCAAGTCCCAGCCCCGAGCAGATCCTTTTGATGACGGAACTCCGAGGAGTGCTACTTCGAAGCATCGATGGGCTTAGCCCGGAGATGCGAACGGCTGTGAGCCTCAGGTATATGCAGGGCTTGTCGACTCGGGAGGCCGCGCGGACCTGTGGAACTAGCGAGAATACGTTGAAAGCTCGCTTGCGGCGCGCCCGCCGGCGGCTCGCAAGCTCAAAATCGCTCCTTGCAGTGCGTTAATGCAGCTGGGCGAACGGAACCAGCGTCGGAACTGTCCAGTCTAGGTCCGTGCGGCTCAGACCGATCGAGGAAAGCGCGTCTCAAATCGCCTTTGCTCAGGAGGTGGCAGCTTGACTGCGCAAAACGAAGGTGGAGCCGCAATCTTGACGAAGTTGGAGCCATTCGGAATTTCGCCTGCGAAAGCGGAGGTCCCCAAAGATGCGCCGCCACCTGATTCGCAGGTTCCGTCAGTTCCATCGCCGGGTGCAAGCGTTAGTGATATCACAGCCACGATTCAACAGCTCCAGGCTGAAAACCGGATGCTTTACGATCGTCTGTTGCGCAAGCAGGCCGAGCTCGAGAACATGCGTAGGCGAATGCAGCGCGAAAAGCAGGAGTACTTCGACCAGGCTAACGCCGGACTGATCCGTGCGCTCTTGCCTTCTCTTGATGCGTTTGAGCGCGCGCTAAAAGCCAGGGACCAGAGCCGCACGATAGACCTTGCGCGAGGCATATTATGGCATCCAGCATTCACAACCGGGGACTGATAGACAAGGCTCTGCCTGGGGAGAGGGCCAGAGTTCTTTTGGTGAACAAAAACCCTGGAGATCTTGCCTACTACGGAGCCATGCTCGAAAGGATGCAGTGCCAGGTGCGAACCAGTTCGTCATTTGCTAAGGGAGCGCAGTGCCTCGAGCGCGGGCACTATGACTTAATTGTCTTGGACCAAGGCAGCAGCAGGTTTGAGGGACGACGAGTCCTGATGACGGCGATGGAAGTCGATGCGGAGGTCCCGGTGCTCGTGCTGGCGCGCTCTTACAGCAGAGGCTGCTACGAGGAAGCCATGCAGTCGGGAGCGCTCGACTATGTCGAGGGGCATTTAAGCGACGCGGAGCTTGTCGCCTTTCTGGAGACATTTGGGCCACGTCGGGCCGGATTCCCTCGCTCCTCAGCACGCCGCTTTGGCGGTCCAAGACCAGGTAAGAATAACGGGAATAGAGCACCTTGCATCTTGCCAAGTGCGCGCCGGTAATTTCCCAGGAAAACTTGCAATTGCGACAGACCACGCTGTCGCGGTGCAGTCGTCTCTCCACCCGCAGCGGGGGCCGGCCGCCCCGCGCACAGCCAAAGCATCAACTCACTAATCGCGAAGTTCGCGAATTCGCGAGGCAATCCCGCCCTTCTGATCTGTGAACTCCCGCATGTTCAATGGGTTAGCTCTGGCCTTCGCATTGCTCTATGACAAAGTGCGCTCACAACGCACTCGCGCAAGAAGTCAGTGGAGAGAGGCAAAAGGAGAACAGAATGTGCGCAGACGTAAACACGGTGAAGCAGGCAATCCACGATAAGTTCGAAACCCAGATCAAAATCGTTGAGGCGAAGCTGGACATGGTCAAAGTCCAAGCTGAATCTGCTAAAGCAGACGCCGAAATTAAGGTAGTTGCCGAACTGCTCGCCAGGAAGAGAGCGCTCCAACTTGAGCTGAAAGCACTGAAGAAGTTGGGCGGAGACAGGTGGGAACGGGCGAAGGCCGATCTCGAGGCACACATCGCACATTTCAAAAAGCTGTTAGAGGATACGGAATCCAAGACCAAGGCAGACTAAGGTGCAAAGCTGCGGGTAAGGCTTGTCGTTGCATCGAAGAATCTGCCTCCCTCGGAGGGCGAATAAGAGGAGGCTTACCATGGGTCCCAAAGGCTGGAAGTGGATTTTTGCTCTCTTGGCGTTCGCAGCGACTGCGGCGATCACCTCCGCTAAGAGGTTGCCGCGCTCGGGCCATGACGAGGCGAAGGTCAGGGAAGCGGCTACGCAATCTGCTAAGGCTGCTGAGGCGTTCGACGCGATTATGGGCGCCCCTGACAAGGCGATTCCGCAGGATCTATTGGCGCGCGCGAAGGCAATCGCGGTCTTCCCTCGAGTCATCAAAGCGGCTTTTCTTGTTGGCGGCGAGGGCGGCCGCGGTTGCGTGAGCCGCCGCACAGAGGCGGGCTGGAGTGACCCTGTCTTCTTCCGCGCCGGCGGTGGCAGCGTGGGACCTCAACTCGGCGTATCCGCCACCGATTTCGTCCTGCTGTTCATGAACGATGATGCGGTGAGCGGGCTGATGAAAGACAGGTTCGAACTGGGAGCGGAGGCCGGTATCGCCGGAGGTCCAGTTGGTCGCGAAGCAAGTGCCGGAACCGACGCACTCATGGAAGCAAAGATTTTGTCCTATTCGCGTAGTCACGGAGTATTCGCTGGGGTTAACCTCAAGGGCGTAGTCGTTCGCCCCGAAGACGATTTGAACTATGCCGTTTACAGCAAAGCAGCTCGCTCGCTGCTGAGCGAGGATGCGCCTGCCGGCAGTGAGACAGAGGAAGGCATTTCCGCGTTCCCGCAGGCGATTGCCCGCGGCGCTAAGATCTCCAGCGCCTCTCATTGAGCGTAGGGAATGGGAGTCGCAGGTTTGTTGCTGGACGAACCTGGGCAGCAGCCCAGAATTCAGAAAAGGAGAACTGACAATGACCGATGTGTTGATATTTGGTGTTACCCCGGAGATGATTCATCACTGGGGATGGTTCTTGGCCTTTGGCATCGTGCTGCTGGCGCTGGGCATCGCGGCAATTGTACGGTCAGTCGCAGCGACTGTGGCTTCGATGGTATTCTTCGGCTGGCTGCTGATTTTTGGCAGCATCTTTCAGTTTGTCGCTGCGTTTATGGTTGGGAACTGGGCAGGGTTCTTCCTGCACGTCCTAGTGGCAATTGTGTTCGGTATAACCGGGATCCTCATGCTGACTAGGCCGGTCATAAGCGCGGAGGCATTGACATTGCTGATGTCCATGTTTTTCCTGATCGCGGGACTGTATCAATTGATTGCTTCGTTGTGGGCTCACCTGCCGGGTTGGGGGTGGCAGGCACTGAGCGGGGTCGTCACAGCGACTTTGGGCGTTCTAGTCGCGGCCGGATGGCCGGCCTCAGGCCTTTGGATGATCGGCCTTTTCGTTGGAATCGATCTGGTTTTCTTCGGTTGGGCCTGGATTATGCTGGCTTTAGGCCTGCACAAGATGTGACCGCAGCAGGGCTTCGACAGCAGTGTCGTCGACGTTCTGCTGACCTGCATCGATACATTAGACCGCACATGATTGGGGGAAACAAAATGGCGATAGGCTCAACAACAATTCCTGACAACGTCAAAGCCAGCAGCCTTCCACAAGCGGGCCTGGTGCTTCTGGGGCGATTTTTCTACGTGCTGATTTTCCTGATGGCGGCTGCCAATCACTTCTCCAAACAGACTATTAGTTACGCGGCGGCGCAGGGGGTGCCGCTCGCGTCCGTCGCCGTGCCACTATCTGGTATCATTGCGCTGGCCGGCGGACTGAGCATCCTGATCGGATATCGCGCCAAAACTGGCGCTTGGCTGATCGTGCTGTTCCTGGTTCCCGTCACACTAACGATGCATAAGTTCTGGACCGTGCACGATCCGATGCTGGCGCAAACGCAGATGGTTATGTTCATGAAGAATGTGGCGCTTCTCGGCGCAGCCTTGCTCATCACTCAGTTCGGATCGGGGCCGTTGAGTCTGGACGCCCGGCGTTCGCAGTGAAGCTAGCATCAAGATGCAAGCCCGCAGCTGTGCGAAGGCTGCCAACTGAAAGCCGCAGATTCTGGAAAAACGGTGGGTCTGCGTTTCTGCTTCGAGCACGTTGATCTCGAAAAAGAGAGGGACACTATGGGAGGCATGATCCCCTTAAGCGATGCAACTCGACGCCCCGAGCACTTCCCCGCTGTCACGATTGGAATCATTGTCGTGAACGCCTTGGTTTTTGTCGCGGAACTGTCGGGCGGTGAGGCGTTTGTAATGCGTTGGTCGGAAATCCCCGCCACGATTATCGCAGGCCACCACTGGATCACTATCCTGACGGCCATGTTCATGCACGCCGGCTGGATGCACATTATCGGTAACATGGTATTCCTCTGGGCATTTGGTCCAGAGATCGAAGATGCCATGGGGCCAGTGCGGTACTTGGCGTTTTACCTGCTGAGCGGTCTGGCAGCCTCGCTTGCTCAAACGGTCATCACGCCCCATTCCACCGTTCCTAACCTGGGCGCCAGTGGCGCGATAGCAGGGGTGATGGGCGCCTTTCTAGTCACCTTCCCCCAAGACCGAATACGCGCCCTACTTCTACTCGGCTGGTGGACCCGTGTCACTTTTATTCCGGCAGTGCTCTTGATCGGGTTCTGGTTTCTCATGCAGCTCTTCGATCAGGTCGGTGCTGTGGCAAGTGTGCAGGGCGGCGGCGTTGCTTATGCAGCGCACGTTGGAGGCTTCATCTTCGGAGCGGTTACCGGAAGATTTTTCGAGGGCTTCAGGCGCGTCGATGAAATAGGTTATTAACCATGCCACCGAACAGCGGTCAAACCCAAGACCAGATTACCGGCTTGACGCCACAGGAAGCCGCGGCACGGCTGGACCAGTTCGGGCCGAACGAGCCGACGGCGACACGCCGCCATTCCCTTTTCTCTGATTTCTTACATGCGTGTTCGAATCCGCTGGTGCTGATCCTGGTCATTGCCGCGGTCATCTCGGCCTTCATGGGTGAGGCGGTCGACGCGGGAATCATTGGCGTCATAGTTCTGCTGAGTGCGATCATCGATGTTACTCAGACGTATCGCTCTCAGCAGGCCATGGAACGGCTGCGCGACCGGGTCGCTCCCACGGCCACCGTCCTCCGCGGCGGGGAATGGAAGGAGATTCAGCGGCGCGAGGTTGTGCCGGGAGACATCATCCGGCTTTCTGCCGGGGATCTGGTGCCTGCCGACGCCCGCCTTTTGGTTGCTCGTGACCTCTACGTCCAGCAGGCGGCACTCACGGGCGAGTCCCTCCCTTCTGAAAAAGCAGCGACCGGTGAGCCTGCCTCGGCCAAGGCGGAAGCGCACAACATGGTTTTTCTGGGCACTTCTGTGGTCAGCGGAACCGCAACTGCAGAGGTCGTTGCGACGGGCCCCCGGACTGCCTTTGGCGATATTTCGGCTCGCCTCGCCACACATCCGGAAGAGACAGCGTTTGACCACGGCTTGCGAAATTTCAGCCAACTCCTGGCGCGCACTGTCCTCTTCCTGGTTATTTTCCTGATTGTCGCCAGCATTGTTCGCCACCGCGATCCGTTTCAATCTCTGCTGTTTGCGGTGGCGCTGGCGGTCGGCTTGACACCCGAGTTCATGCCCATGATTACCTCGGTGACGCTTTCGAAAGGCGCCGTGGCCATGGCCCATAAGAAGGTCCTCGTCAAGCACCTTTCCGCCATCCAGAACCTGGGCAGTCTGGATGTGCTTTGCAGCGATAAAACGGGAACCCTCACCGCGGGGACCATGTCGCTGGATCGCTCGCTGGATCCCTTTGGAAATCCCTCGCAGCGCGCCTTGGAACTTGCCTACCTTAACAGCAAGTTCGAGACGGGTATTCGCAGTCCGCTGGACGATGTCATTCTCCGCCAGGCTCCGCCGCCTGACATGGAAGGCTACAGCAAGCGCGACGAGATTCCCTTCGATTTCGAGCGGCGGCGTCTCTCCGTGGTGGTGGAGCGCCAGTCCCAAAGGATCCTCATCACGAAAGGCGCCCCGGAGGGGTTCTTGCCACTGCTTACCGCCTACGAGCACGTAGGAAAGACGGAACCCCTCAGCCAGGAGGCCCTCAAGCGCATTCAACAGACTAGCCGTCAGTTGAATGAGCAAGGATTCCGCTCCCTGGCGGTGGCCTACGTCCAAGTTCCGGCACGCGCAGACTATTCGGTGGGGGACGAACGTAATCTGATCTTGGCGGGGTTCCTGACCTTCTCGGATGAGCCTTTGGCGGACGCCGCCCAAGTGACGGCTGCTCTAAAGCAGGACGGTGTTGAGGTCAAGGTCATCTCCGGTGACAACGACCGCGTCACTGCTCACGTCTGTTCGCAGGTAGGAATCGCATCCGGCCACATCCTCACGGGCGACGACCTGGAGCGTATGACGGACCCGGCGCTGGGGCACGATGTTGAAGAGACGAGGGTATTCGCGCGTATCTCCCCAGCACAGAAGAACCGCGTTCTCTTGGCTCTCAAACACAACGGCCACGCCGTGGGCTTCATGGGTGACGGCATCAACGACGCCCCGTCACTGCACGCGGCCGATGTCGGCATTTCAGTCTCAAGCGCCGTGGACGTAGCGCGCGAATCCGCTGACGTGATTCTCGTTGAGCCCGGATTGCGGGTCCTGCACGATGGCATCATCGAGGGACGCAAAGCCTTTGGCAATGTGATGAAGTATTTGCTGATGGGCACCAGTTCCAACTTTGGAAATGTACTCAGCATGGCCGTGGCTTCGTTCTTTCTGCCCTTCTTGCCCATGCTGCCCACCCAAATCCTGCTCAACAACCTTCTTTACGATGTAGGCCAACTTACCATTCCCACGGACAATGTCGACGAAACTTATCTGAAAAAGCCCCAACGCTGGGATATCAGTTTGATCCGCAATTTCATGGTCTTCATCGGACCGATCAGTTCCCTTTTCGACTTCCTGACTTTCTATGTGTTGCTGCATGTTTTCCGCTCCAGCGAAGCGCTGTTTCATACCGGGTGGTTCGTCGAATCGCTGGCTACCCAGACACTGGTGTTGTTCGTCATCCGCACCTCGATGAATCCGCTGCGCAGCCGTCCAAGCCGTCCCTTATTGGCAACCTGTCTTGGGGTTGTGGCCCTGGGGATCTATTTGCCGTTCAGTCCTCTTGCCGGTATGCTTGGCTTCACGCCCCTCCCGGCTGCTTTTTTCGGTTTTCTTGTCGTCGCTACGGGGACCTATCTCTTGCTGGTAGAGTTCGCCAAGCGGCGCCTTCTGAACAGGGCAGCTCCGACGGAGGCGATTAAGATAAGCGAAAGTGACAGTTGGAAGGGACGCACGAAGAGTGAAACCGCCGAAGTGACTGGGTTAAGGCAGCCATGATCCGAAACGTCACCGCTACTATCGCGTTGCTAGTGTTGGGCGTCGTGGTCTCGAGTCGAGCACTTTCCCAGTCAAATCCACGTATGGATGCATTCTTGCGGGAGAAGATCGGGCTTGGCGATGATCAGATTGCCGCCATCCACAGTGGGCAGCCGGTGGTGACGCCCCTCCCCCCGCGCAACCCTGACGAGGTCCTGCTGTTTGGCGCAGTCTACATCCACGCCGCTCCTGAGACCTACTTCCAATATGCCCGTAATTTCGACCGCCTCCGCCAGGTTCCCGGCTTCTTGGCGCTGGGAGTGTTCACCGATCCTCCGCAGCTTTCCGACCTGCGAGGTTTTTCGTTAGACCACGATGACGTTGAAGATCTGAAGAACTGCAAACCGGGCAACTGCCGCATTCAGATGCCGGCGACCTCGATCGAAGCATTTCACCGCTCCATCGACTGGTCTGCCCCCGACGTCGATGAACAAGTGAATCAGCGCCTGCAGAAGGGCGCGTTTGAGCGCCTGCTTGCTTACCAGCGAGAGGGCAATGCGGCTCTGGGGGCCTATAACGATAAGCGCGACCCGACCGACGTGCCGGAGCAGTTCGCCTACCTGCTCAGCTATGACAACGCTTTGCCGCAGCATGTGCCGGATTTCTATCATTACCTCCTCTCTTACCCCCAAGGAAAACCCGCGCACTTCGAGGAGACCTTTTATTGGGCCAAGGTGAAGTTTGGATTAAAGCCGACGCTGCGAATGGTGCACATGGTGACCATGCGCGGCGAGCGTTCTGATCCCATCGCGTGCGCCATCGCCCAAAAGCAGCTCTACTCGAGCCATTATTTTCGTACCGCCTTGGACCTCTCCGTCTGCGTCCGCGACAGCAACGGCCCGAAGCAACAAGGCTTCTATTTGATTAAGGCCCTGGGTTCCGAGCAAGGGGGGCTGAGCGGCCCCAAGGGATCCATCGTTCGAAGAGCGGCGGTGTCCCGGGCAGTTTCAAATCTCGAACAAGCACTCGCGACCATCCGGGACACGATCCAAGGTCAGTAGCCCGAAGCAGGGGCAGAGCTGAAAGAACCCCTAAGTCAGTGAGATGGAGGCATACATGTCACACTACGATAAGGCGAAGGAAGCCCTAGTTCAGGACTTCGACGCACTCATGATGGACCGAGACAAATCGGCACATGATTATCTGTTGTACGCTATCAACACTTCCCTCTTTAACCTTGTCGAAGCTTTGCAGTCTGATCTTCACCAGGTGAAATCAAAACTGGCGACGATCGAGGAAGCCGTACAGCGTCAGCGATAGCAATTGCACCTGACGAGTCTGCGCATCGGTGGCGGCGAAGGAATCTATGCTTCCCATCATCGGTAAGCCCTGAGACGATATGATGCTTGCCAGCTTGGCTAGCTCCTACCCCAGTGAACCCTGATTGTCACGGTCACTCTTCACGAAATTCGCGAATTCGTGAATGAATTTCATCTTTCTCATCGTCCAACCACAACGTTTTCAATAGGTTACATGTGGCCTTCGCATTGCTGTATCCCAGCATGTGGTTACAAGACAAGTACGCTGGAAAGCAAACCGAAAGTCCAAGGAGAACGTATGAGCGTCGTTGGCGAGGTAGCGAAGCAAGTAATCCGCGATAAATTTGTGGCCGAGATCGAAACTGCCAAGGCGAAGCTGCAGGCGTTAAAAGCAGAAGCTAAGACCGCGAAAGCGGACTTCGAGATCAAGGCAATCACCGAACTGCTAGCCAAGCAGCGCGAGGTCCTCGGCAAACTGCGGCAATCGAGGAAATGACATCATGAGAATAGGCTTTCGATGCTGGGCATTAGGCGGGCTTGTAGTCCTGATCGCTGCCGCACCCATCTCTGCCGAGAAAATCAGGGTTAGGTATGACTACGATAGGTCGAATGATTTCGCGCGTTACAAGCGGTATAGCTTGGGCAAGAATTTTCTCCTGACGCACCAGACGCCTGAGGTCCAGGCCCACATTAATCAGGTCCTGGTGGAATCGCTCAACCGTCATCTTCAGGGGAAGGGCTTTATCCTTGACAGAGATCATCCAGACTTTGTGATCACGTACGAGGCGGGCTCCCTCGCCAAGGCCGACACGTCGTTGCCGCCAGACATCTACTACGGAGTGCCGACGGATAGTCCGGCCTTTGGCCAGATAGGTCTCGAGGGCATTCCCGCCGAGGTGTGGACTTACGCTCTGGCCAAATTGAAGCTCACGGTGACAGATGTTGTTTCGGGACAGCCCGTGTGGACGGCGCATGCCTCCGAGAAAATTCCGTATCCGAAGAACGGGTTAAAAGATCTGAGAACGAGGGTTGATGATCTCATGGCCAAGACCCTGAAAAGTTTCCCACCTGCGTCCAAGCCCAAGTAGATCCACTCGGAAGAAACTTTTTCGCGAACTTCGCGAATCCGCGAGGAGACCGTGGAGCTATGACGCGCCAACCTGTGCATTTTCAGGGTAAAACATTTGGCGCTCACATTGCATTGACACATCTGAGGAATTGTTAGAAGAAAGCTGAAAAGGAGGAAAGCTATGGACAGATTGCTGGTAGTAGTCTTTGACGCCGAAAGCAAGGCGTACGAAGCGAAGAAGGCGCTTCATGAATTGGATATAGAGGACGCCATCACAGTTTTTGACCAAGCCGTGGTGGCACGAAATGCAGATGGTTCCGCATCGGTGAGGCCCGGTGACGACCTGACGCCTGTCCGGACTCTGGGCGGAACCCTATTGGGTGCGCTCAGTGGTCTTCTGGGAGGCCCGGTCGGTGTCGGACTCGGCGCTGGCTTGGGCATGGCTGCCGGCGCCGCCATGGACGTGAGCAACGCTAGGCTTTGTGACGACTTCGTCGAGGACGTGAGAGAGAAACTGACCCCGGAGAAGTTCGCACTGGTCGCCGAGATTAGTGAAGACTCGATATCCCCGGTAGACGCGCGCATGGAGGCGCTGGGTGGAACGGTATACCGGCGCGCGCTGAAAGAAGTGAAGCGCGCGTTCCACGACGATAACGTCGCGGCGATGAAAGCCGACCGCGCGCAATTGACGGCGGAACGTGCCAAGGCTGACACCGACCGGAAAGTGAAGCTGCTGGAAAAAATCAACGAGCTCGACTCCAAGATAGAGGCACGGATCGAGAGAGCCAAGCAGCGACGGGAGGCGGCCGAGGCCGAGGAAAAGGCCAAGGTTGCGTTTCTTCAAGCCAGGGCCGCCGTTATGAAAGCCAATGCGCCCCACAAACACGCTGGCCCTCCTGCGTGATTGTATCTTTGAAGTCCAAAGGGGAAGGCGCACTGACATGAAGCTTCCCTAATCACCCAGCTCGCACTGGCCAACCTGGGTTGCATCGCCGTGCACGTCATGGCGAGCCGCGCGAGGTCGCCCCGGCAGCCGGACTGGATGACTATTGATATTGATCTGAAGGATGCAATAGTCCGCTTGAGGAGGCTGTAAGGAGAAAACCGACCGGCAGTGTGCATTTGCCGGGACGGATTTGAGCTGACTGATCTAAAAGAGGAGTTGAAAAGCCATGCTGAAAATCAATCGAATTCTCTGCCCGATCGATTTTTCGGAATTTTCCGTGAAAGCCTATGAATATGCGCAGTCGCTCGCCTGGTATTACCGGGCGACCCTCTTGTTGGAGCACGTAACGGAGTCGCTGACGCCCATGTACCCGTACTATGCATTTCCAAGTGCCTACATCGAGATCAGCCAGGAACTTCGCACCCATGCCGAGCAGCAGCTCCGGGATTTTGCGAAGACGCATGCGCGGGGGGGAGTACTGCCCGAGTGCAGCGTGCACGATGGCGATGTGGCAAGCGTAATTCTCGACGTGGCCGACATGCAGGCCGTGAGCCTCATCGTCATGGGAACCCACGGTTTGCGAGGGCTTGACCGCGCGTTGCTGGGTTCAGTTACAGACAAGGTTCTGCGCAAAGCTCAATGTCCAGTGTTGGCCGTTCGGAAGCCGGCCCAAGATCTGGTTACCCGGGCAGGAGCCCCGGATATTATTCCGCTGCGACGGATACTCTGCTGCACGGATTTTTCGGGTCAGTCCGAGGAGGCACTCGAATACGCCGTTTCCCTCGCAACAGAGTATGGAGGCGAATTGACTCTCCTCCATGTGTTGGAGGGCGTGGCAGAGTCGGCCGACATTGAAGACGAAATCGGAAAAGCGAAGGCGAGCCTGGAGAAGCGCCTCTCGCTGGAAACCGGCAAGAACTGCAAGACGAAGACCCTGGTGCGTATCGGAAGCCCATATCAGCAAATCCTCGAGCTTGCCTTAGAGTCTCAACCCGACTTGATCGTCATGGGTGTGCGCGGGCGCAATGCCTTGGATCTCGCTGTGTTCGGTTCGACGACCTACCGGGTGGTTCAGTTAGGCCCATGCCCGGTCCTGGTGGTACACACGCGAGAGCGTAAACCCACCGGATCCAATGATGCCAAAGTTGATCGGTAGTTTGAATGAAGACCCCATACAGAAGGGGAGAGCGAATAGCAACGAGATGAAGAGTTCGCCACGTCAGTTTCTACCCCGAGGAGTAAAACGAGGCCAACCATGAATATTTATAAAACCCTGTATCGCGCGTCGAAGCCCCAGAACATCGAAAAGTGCAAAGCGTATATCGTAGGCGGCGGCATCGCGGGGCTTGCGGCGGCAGTATTCCTTGCGGACGATGCGGGCATGCCGGGGGAGAATATCACTATCCTGGAGAAGTTACCTGTTTTCGGCGGCTGCATGGATGGAATAAAGACCCCAAAAGGGTATCAGAATCGGGGCGAACGCGAACTCGAGCCATACATGGAATGCCTTTGGTATCTGTGTAGCAAAATTCCTTCCCCGGAACGCTCCGGGCACACCGTGTTGGACGACGTCGTAGATTTCAATAAGGACGAGCCGATCCACTTCGAGTGCCGGGCGCTGGTAAAGCAGGGTCATATCGTCGGCAATATCCATGACTTCAAATTGCCAAATGACGTGAGTGAAAAGATTCTCAGACTTTTAACGTCGCCGGAAGAGGAATTCGAGGATCTGACCATTGAAGCTTATTTCGGGAAGGATTCAGCTCTCTTCAAGGGAAGTTTCTGGCTTTGCTTCCACACCATGCTGGCATTCAAGCCATGGCACAGCGTCATGGAACTCCGCCGCTATATGAACCGTTTTGCTCCGAACGATTACCGCACGGATTATCTCGAAGGCATTGTCCATACCAAATACAACGAGTACGACGCGATGGTGAGGCCTATCGAGAAGTGGCTTGCCGACAGGAGCGTAAAGCTCGTGGGCGGTTGTTCGGTCACCGATCTTGACCTTGATGCGGCCTGCAACACGGTGCAAAGCATTCGCATGAAACAAGCGGGCGTCGAAAGTACTATTCCCGTGGCTGAGACGGACCTTGTGTTTGTGACCAACGGATCCATGACTCAGAACTGCACCTTCGGCGACAATACTACGGTCGCACCGATCGATCGATCCACCGAGGACCGCAGCCTGTTCACGCTATGGGAGAGGCTAGGCCAAAAGCACGAGAAATTTGGCCATCCGGAGAAGTTCATCAGCGACATCGAAAGGACGAAGTGGATGTCCTTCTTCCCGACGATCAAGGGATATCCCCAGTTCGTCAAGAGACTTGAAGAATTGACAGGAAGCAAGGCGGGGACCGGCGGCGCGATTTCGATCAAGGATTCAGCGTGGGAGATCGGGCTCATCCTGCACCATAAGCCGTTCTTTCCCGACCAGGCGGAGGATGAAGACGTATTCTGGGGCAATGGGCTGTTCGGTGAGCGCGTGGGCGATTACATCAAGAAGCCGATGCACGAGTGCACGGGCGAAGAGATCATGACCGAAGTGCTCTATCATCTCGGCCTGCTCGACATGAAGAATGAGCTTCTTGCGCACACCTCCGTCTCCACCTGCATGATGCCGTACATCAACAGCCAGTTCATGCCGCGCAAGGTCACGGATCGCCCGCGCGGGGTGCCGGAAGGGTGTACGAATCTTGGGTTCATCGGCCAATATGTGGAGGTCAAGGACGACGCGGTGTTCACCGTCGAGACTTCCGTGCGTACGGCGATGGAGGCGGTTTATGCGCTCACCAAGCTCGACCGGGACGTGCCCGAAGTGTATCCTTCCCGATTCGATATCCGGGCCGCGGTCGGCCATATGAAGCGGTTCGCGGGAGTGAAGGGGAAATTCACCGAGGCCGACCTTCCGAAGATCAATCCGCTGATGCTTATTGGATTGAAGAAGAAGATCGCGGAACTCCTGAACAGCGTTCCGATGTTCCCGTGTCTGTATACCGGACGCGACCAGAGCGTTGCCGAGAAAGAGTCGGTATTGCATCCGCAGTATCCGGTCGACAAATAAAGAACGATCACAACAAGGCTCTTCGTTCTGAGACCTACGACCGGCCAGACGTGCCTTTAGAGGACAGGTTAGAATAGGAGCGGATACGTATCCTCTGTTGGAGGCAGTCATGAAGATCTTGCTGGCCGTTGATGATTCAAAGTTTTCCGACGCAGCTCTCGAAGCCGTGATTGCACAGGTTCCCCCGCGGGACACGGAGGTGATGGTGCTGCACGTTGTGGAGCCGATCACGCTCGCTCCTCCCCCGCAGATGTCGTCGAGCTATGCCCCTGAGCTTGAGGCACGGGTAAAGGAAGGTCAAAAACTCGTAGAGCGACAGGTTCAGAAGCTTCACGCTGCGGGGTTCAAGGCGCGCGGTGAAGTCGAAACCGGCGACATCCGAGGGAAAATCCTCGATGCCGCCGCGGACTTAGGTGCAGATCTCATCGTTCAGGGTTCCCACGGGCGAAAAGGCGTGCAGCGTTTCCTGCTTGGCAGCGTTGCGGAAAGCGTTGCGCGCCACGCCCGATGCTCGGTAGAAATCGTGCGGATTCCCAATCAGGCCAGCTAGGTCGCTGACCGAACGCAGATTACTACCGAGGGGGCTGACGTGTAATAACGGCACCACGTGAGCGACGCGCGCGTTTCGCACGCGGCGATTCGCCGCCGGTTTCTGCAGACTCTGGCCATGCCGATCACCGTTGCCAGAGGATCCGAGCTGCTTCCAGGGGAACAGCCACACCGTCATGATGAGGTATGATTCGCGCCGTGTAGTCTGTAGGGGGGCGACTGGCAGGCACGGAGCCCCGGTAGACATAGCCGCCGGCCGCTCCCACAAGCTGTTTGATGCGCGTCGCTTCCTGCCGCATCGGATCGCCTCCAGGCGCGTTGTCCGCGTATAGTTCGGCCAGAATGGCGTTCGGGTCGAGTTCACCAACGCAAACTTGAATATCAAAGACGTACTGGTCGCACTCCCGTTTTTTACCGGAGATTGGGAGAGCCGGCTGTAGCAAGCAATACTTGCTAAGGGCCACCGCGTCTTAGTTCGGCTACGCCGGATGTCGATTACGCTTGTGGAGGAGGCGTTTTTTGACATCGGGCCAAAATTCCTCGAAAGCATTGGCCGCCAGGATTCCGCCAAGACCCTCCGCGCTGCGCAAGAGGGCGTCGTGTGCATTGGCCTCACTGTTGACGCGCCAGGAATTCGAGAGAAAGTTAGCTCCTAAGGCCGCCATGTAACGAGCATATGCAGGTCTGAGACTGCCTTCGCCGTCCCGTGCAGCAAATGCGAACCGCACCACATTTCGGACGCGAGCCCTAAAGGGCTGATAAGGCGCGCGAAAATAGCGCGGATCTTCCCGGAGGATAAGGCCTGCGCCTGCTTCAATGGCGTTTCCTGTGGCGCTTCGCGTCATGCCGATTCCATAACGCTGCGTAAAACCTCCCCAATGTGGTCCGTACTCCTTTGGCCGATTAGGTGCCGTCCCGAACGCAGCGTCCAAGATGCCTCCTGCCAGATTTGACGGGTCCAACGTGTTTGCGGTGAACCAGCGGAGTCTTTCCCGAGGTTTGAGCGGTTGATAGGGCTCTTCCAGGCTTTGCGGTCTCAGATGTGTGAAAGGTGATGGTGGACTTTGACCCCTGGACCTATGACGTAAGCGAACCGGTTGACGTACTCGCGCGGCGCCGCCAGACGGGACTGACTGCGCCCATATAAGAACATTGGTCGCCAAGACAATGGCAATCAGCATTGCCAACTGGCGTGCGAAGGCGCTACCATCGCTCAAGGAAACCACAGCGCTCCCCTCACTTTCGGTCGCGCTAACGACCAAATCGCGAATTGTGTTAGCTACGGCGACTGGGACAGCATTGTGCTTCGAACATCTCCCGACCTGAACCATGCATGTTAAATACCACCCGTGATTCGTTCAAAACGCTCGGTTTCGCAAGATACTCGGCCGTTGGCTCTTCGCGAATTCGCGAAGCTCGTGAAACTCGATGTTGGGAGGGAGGGTATGCGGCTTAACAAAACACGAACCAAAAATGCACGTAGCTCACGTGGGAAAAGTTTCCCATCTCAACGGGACATTAGAAATTGCCTGACTAAACGAGTGCACACATCTTGCACACAGGTGCGATGAAGACCAGGGTGTCGTTGTTCTGGTGGGCTGCTACTGATGGGGGAAGTCAGGGGCCAATTCTCGGAGAGTCTTCTGGAGCGGGAAGGTTTCTGTGTTGCCGGTAGGTGCGGTTTTGGCTTGATGGTTCGGTCTAGCCTGGTTCCCAGACTGTAGTCTGGGGACTAGCCAGAATTCCGCTCTCACCATATTTCTGAGATTTCTTATCCCCGCCAATTCAGCAGCATGCAGCGACCGCCCAAGGCGGCGGATTCTAACCTTTTGGACCAGGGCACAAATGCGGCAAAAAGACTGCGGGTGGGCCGCCCGGTATGTGATGGCGTGATCGTTGCATGCCAGTCAACTGGCCACCGGTTTCGGTCGGCTGGATTCCGGAATGGAAGGCCGTTTATCGTCAACTTGACCGCCCCTGTCCAACTTTTGGGTTGGGCGTGATTCAAGCATGAACGTAAGAGAGCACACCAAAATCACACGTATGGTTAGCCAACATAACCGGGGAAAGTGAACGGTGGTACCGACGGCGGCGCTGTGCCTCTACTTCGCCCATTACAACTTTGGTCGGGTTCACGGTACACTCAGGGTGACGCGAGCGGTTGCGGCGGTGGTCACGGATCATTTGTGGACGACAGAGGAATTGCTGAATTCCCGGATTCGTCCTTAAAAGCCCCACTAGCCAATGGGTTATTGGGTAGCCGTCCACCCAGCGTAATGTTATACTGAGTTTCTTCAATGCAGTCTCGTAGGTTCAGGGCAGAACTGGAACAATTTGGTCTCTTTTTGGCGTGACTTAATTGCGCCGCAACCTACCCGGTCAGGCATGAGGCAAGAAATGAGCGCCAGAGCCGATCATCCAGGGGTTAGTTAAGAACCGCCTATGCGGCTGTTGAGTTGAGTTTGGGGCGCCATTTTCAGTCGCCCGGCTGGAACCTGCTTTTAGTGTGCCCAAGGCAATGAAACCACAGTTCTATATCGTGGCAATCGGTGAGGCCCTATTTGTTTTCGCTGTATGTGTCATGCTCAGCGCTTGCCGCTCGCAGCCAGTGACATCGACTCCGACCATCGTTTTCAGCCAAGTGCCTGCCGAAGACTCTGGCACGCCCGACCAGACGCATCCCATCGCGGGGCGTGTCACGGGTGCTCGTTCCGGACAACGAATCGTACTCTATGTGAGGAACGACGGACACTGGGGGGTAGAACCGCACTCGGGCCAGCCATTTACGAAGATTGAGGATGATGGCCGGTGGGTAGGCTCCACCCAGTTAGGATCAGCATACGCCGCTCTATTGGTGGAGGCTACCTACAGCCCGCCCGAGCTAACCGAGTCCCTGCCTGCAGTAGGCACCGGCGTGGCAGCTTTGGCAATGGTCAATAATCGAGGCACAGCGGTCGAATTTCCTCCACCCAAAACACTGAGCTTCAGTGGCTACGATTGGGCCATAAGCAGCGGCATCATCTACCGCGCGGGATCGAGAAACAACTTTGACCCAGCGAACGTTTGGACAGAAGCGAACGGGGCTCTCCATCTTCGTATCTCCGGCAGCCAGGGTAAATGGACGGCAGGGGAAGTGAAGCTCACCCGCAGCCTCGGGTATGGAACTTACCGTTTTAAGGCGCGCGATATATCTCACCTCGAACCTTCCGCCGTCCTGACCCTTGTCAGCTGGGACGGTGTAGGCACGGAGCAGAACCGTCGTGAACTGGACATTGAGCTTAGCCGCTGGGGATACATCAATAACGATAACGCGCACTATGTGGTCCAGCCTTACTACGTTCCCGCCAACATTGTGCGATTTCGAATTCCGGCCGGAGTCTTTACGCATTCTTTCCAGTGGGAACCCGGACAGGTGACCTTTTCAACCGCAGCAGGATCAGGCAACACCGAAGCTCCTTTGCTTAAGCAGCATGTGTTCACTTCGGGAGTTCCCAGCGCGGGCAATGAGTCAGTGCGTATATCCCTATATGTATTTGACCAGGGTCAAGTGCCGTTGAAACACGAAAACGAAGCCGTGATCGAAAAGTTCGAGTATCTTCCGTGACTTCTCCACTAAAGCGACGTCGCTGGGCGCTCAATGCGTTTGCATTGATGTATCTCGTCGGCAACGCCTACGGGCTCGACCCGCATCGTTCCCTGTCCCAGTACGTCCGCGAGCAATGGAATACAGAAAGCAAATTCCCTGGTGGGGCAGTCAACGCGATTGCGCAAACCACCGACGGGTACCTCTGGATTGGCACGGATAGGGGCCTGTTTCGTTTCGATGGCTTCAACTTCATGCAGGTCTCATTTTCATCGATCGTCGACGCCTCGAAGGTTCCTATCCTGGGTTTGCTCACGGACGCGAGTGGGAACCTTTGGGTGCGGGTACAAGGCTCCGACATGCTGCGCCTGAAGAACGGCAAATTTGAAAGCGTTGCCTACGGTGCCGGACCCCTGGGTCCCCATGTGACTGCCGTTTCAACCGACAGGAACGGTGCGGTATTGGTTTCGGACCCCAACCACGGCACCTTCCGCTTCCGAGGAGAAAATCCTCAGAGGCTTGCGACGCCCAACATAGTGCCCGGCTCATCGCCTGTGATCTCGGTCGCGGAAGCTTCGGAGGGCAGCCTCTGGCTGGGCACTCTGGGAGCCGGTCTATTCCTTTTCGGGGATGGTCGTGCTGCCGCAGTTAATACCGGCCTGCCCGAGCGGAAGATTAATTGCCTTCTCCCGATTAGCAAAGAAGATCTGTGGGCCGGTACGGACAATGGTTTATATCACTGGAAGGGCAAAGACTTTCGTCGAGTGGTTTTGCCTTACAGGCTCGACAACGTGCAAGTTTTGAGCTTGCTGCGCGACCGTGATTCGAATGTGTGGGTCGGTACTGCCCGCGGGCTTTTGCGCATCAATGCAACCGGCATATCGTTCTCTGAGGAGAAGGACCTTCGCGGCAGCGGCGCCGTCAACGCCCTGTTTGAGGATCGTGAGGGAAATGTCTGGGTCGGCGGAGGGCGTGGCTTTGGGCGTATCCGAGACACGGTTTTCATGACCTATTCATCTGCGACGGACTCCCGCTTCGAGCGCCCCGGGCCCATTTACGTTGACGCAGTGGGTCGCACCTGGTTTGCACCTGGCCAAGGCGGGTTGTACACGCTCAAGGATGGTCACATTCAACGTGTCTCCACCACGCTCCCCGTAAATGACGTGGTCTATTCCATTACAGGTCGCGGGGATGAAATGTGGATTGGACGCCAGCGCGGCGGGCTCACGCGCCTGCTAGTGCGGAATGGGATCGTAACCTGCCGAACTTATACCGACGCGGAGGGGTTGGCTCAAAACAGCGTCTTTGTTGTGCTGAAGAGTCGTGATGGATCCGTATGGGCCGGCACTTTAAGCGGCGGTGTCAGCAAATTCCAGGACGGGCGATTTACCACCTACACCGCCGCCAGCGGTCTTGCCGCGAACACAGTGTCTTCGATCCTCGAAGCTCGCGATGGCACAATGTGGTTTGCCACATCTGATGGATTGAGTTCGCTGTCCAACGGCCAATGGAAAACTTATAGGAAGCAAGACGGTTTGCCTTCAGCAAACGTTATTTGCCTTTTCGAGGATTCATCAGGAACACTCTGGGGCGGAACGTCTGCAGGTTTGGCGTTTCTCGTGTCCGGGAACATTCAAGTTCCGTCCCTGCCCGACGATTTGCGCGCCCCAATATTCGGCATGACGGAAGATAAGAATGGACGGCTTTGGATTACGACTTCCAATCATGTCTTGCAAGTGGCTCGAGACAAGCTGCTCCAGGGTAAGGTTGAACCAGGGGACATTCGCGAATATAGCGCCGAGGATGGCCTTCCCAGTAACGAAGGAGTTAACCGAAGCAGGTCGGTACTTAGCGACTCTGAGGGAAGGATCTGGATTTCCCTTAGGGGTGGACTTTCGGTGGTCGATCCGTCTCACCTGGCGACCAGTTGGCCCCCAGCCATTCCTCACGTTGAGGCGGTGACGGCAGATGGGATTGCAATCAACGCAACCGATTTAATGCGTGTTCCTGCCGGCCGGAAAAGAATTAGATTCGTATTTACCGCGCTAAGCCTCGCCGTACCGGAGCGGATTCGCTTTCGCTATTTTCTGGAGGGCTTCGACCACCAATGGAGTGAGCCCAATGCTGCTCGCGAGGCTGTTTACACCAATTTAGGCCCAGGTGCATACCGTTTTCGCCTTCTGGCCAGCAACAGCTATGGCGAATGGAATGGCTCCGAGAGCGTTGTTGCGTTCGAGGTTGAGCCTGCATTCTGGCAGACCTGGTGGTTCCGTTCCACCTTGGCATTGCTCATGGCATGCATAGTGCTGGTCCTATACCGACTCCACCTACATAGGCTAACCCAAGAATTGAACATGCGTTTCGAAGAACGTCTCGATGAGCGCACCCGCATCGCCCAGGACTTACACGACACACTTTTGCAGGGTCTTATCAGCGCGTCGATGCAGCTTCATGTGGTTACGGATCAAATGCCCGCAGATTCGGCGGCAAAACCCAAACTCAGCCGCCTCCTCGAATTGATGAGGCGGGTGATCGAGGAAGGCCGGAATGCGGTCGGAGGCCTGCGATCGCCTCAGCGCGGATTATTGGATTTGGGGGAGGCTTTTTCCCAGGTTCAGAAAGAATTTGTTGGCCACGACGAAGCCGAGTTCCATGTCATCGTGGAAGGTACACCGCGCCCCCTTCATCCTTTCATTCGGGATGAGATTTACAGGATCGGACGGGAGGCCCTGACAAACGCTTTCCGGCACTCCCGCGCGAAGACCATCGAGGTCGAGCTCGAATACGCCACGGATGAACTGCGGGTCCTGGTGCGAGACAGCGGAATCGGATTTGATCCCAAAGTGCTGCAGTCTGGGCGCGACGGCCATTGGGGCTTATTCGGAATGCGGGAACGCGCAAGAAGAATTGATGCGAGACTCCGGGTACTGACCCGTCCGGCAGCCGGCACAGAAGTGGAGCTCACTGTTCCAGGCCACCTTTCCTACGAATCTGACGCCTCTGGCGGCGCATCAAAATGGATTAGTAGACTGTACCCGTGGCGGAAGCCGACGACTGAGAGGTCTCCAAGCGAGCACCATCGATGACCGGACAATCGCCCATTCGTGTTCTGTCTGTCGACGATCACCCCCTCCTCCGCGAGGGGCTCGCCGCGCTGATCAACAATCAGCCGGGCCTGGCCCTCGTCGCGCAAGCCTCAAATGCGCAGGAAGGCATCGCCCAATTCCGAAAGCACAAGCCGGATGTGACGCTAATGGATCTGCGGCTTCCGGACAAAAGCGGAATCGAAGCCATGATCGCTATCCGCGCTGAATTTCCCGAGGCCAAGATCATTATGCTGTCGACTTTCGAGGGTGACGTGGAAATCCAGCGAGCGCTGCAGGCTGGAGCAAGAGGCTACATGCTCAAGAGCATGCCACCGAATGAGCTCATCGACGTGATTCTCCAGGTGCACGCGGGAAAGAAGCGCATCCCCACCGAAATTGCCGCACAACTTGCCGAACACCTGAGCGATGACGCATTAACGGACCGGGAGGTGGAGGTTCTCAGCCAAATTGCCGGGGGAAACCGCAATCGGGACATCGCGGAGAAGCTCTTCATCAGCGAGGAAACGGTCAAGGTCCATATCAAACACATCATGGATAAATTGGGCGCCAGTGACCGGACCCAGGCGGTTGCCATCGGCCTGCGCCGGGGAATCATCCACCTCTAACAAAGGATCTCCTTACAGTCGAATACCTCGAAAGAGGTAAGGGAAAATGCCGCAAAGAGGGGTTTCCCCCTGCGACGTCGTCATGTAGTTTTGTCTGGGGCGCGTTTATTTTTGCGCACGAGGGAGGTTCCCGCTGCAAAGACTGTTTTCCACTTTTCCCGGTGGCCGGCCAGGTATCGGACTGCTTCTCGTGCGGGTAGCACTTGGGGGACTGGCAGTCACTTTCGGAGCTCTATACCTTTCAAGCAGGATAGAGCACGCTGCGGTCGTGTGGGTCATTGCCTCGGTATTGATCATCGGCGGCGTGGCTTTGGTGATTGGATTTCTAACTCCTTTCGCCAGTCTGGGCATCGGGATATGCTTATTGGGGATAGCATTCTCCTGGTTTCCAGGACCGCCGTTCGCTATGTTGGCTGCTCCGCTGCTGGTCCTGCTTGTCGTTGTTACAGCAGCGGGGATCGGTTTGCTGGGGCCAGGCGCTTTCTCGATAGATGGCCGCTTATTCGGACGTCGCGAAATCGTGATTCCTCCGACGAAGCCTCCCGACTTGTAACCACTTCCAGCTCGTCCCAATCCGCCCAACCGGTCAACACAACAATCAGCTAAGTGCAAACTCAACCCGCCGTCTGCGGCGGGACCGAGAGACAGGATTCCCGATGAATCCCGCCCATTGCTGCGCATCTGCCTCCGGCGGATTAACCAAAGGTGGTACGGCGTACCCCCCGACGAGTGGTAGAAAAAAAACCTTCCATCGCGGGATGTGCTCATTTTTCAAATCTGGCAACCTTTGACTCGACGTCAATCGAATGGACGTTTCAAGAACAAATTGAAAAGGAGCAAAACAATGACAAACAAACTGATGGTTCAACGTATCACGTTGGGGCTACTTTCCATCATTGCGCTTGTGGTGGGTGGAGCGAAGTTTGCATCGCCGCAGACAGCCGGTACGAACAACGTTAAGAACATAGTGCTAGTCCACGGCGGTTTCGTGGACGGGTCTGGTTGGGAGGGCGTCTACAAAGCCCTGACGAAGGACGGCTACACGGTCGCGATCGTTCAGAACCCGACCATCACGCTGGCAGATGACGTGGCGGTCACGGAGCGGGTGATCGCCGCGCAGAACGGCCCCGTAATCCTCGTGGGTCACTCGTATGGCGGGGCAGTCATCACGCAAGCGGGCAACGACCCGAAGGTCGCCGGCTTGGTCTATATCACAGCGTTTGCGCTGGATAAGGGCGAATCGGTGTCGTCCCTGCTCAAGGATCCACCTCCAGGCGCGCCGGTTCCGCCGATCCTTCCGCCGCAGGGCGGGTTCCTGGTCCTCGACCGATCCAAGTTCCCGGCATCCTTCGCCGCTGATGTGGATCCTGACTTGGCTGCATTCATGGCTGCTTCACAGGTTCCGTGGGGTGTGCAGGCGTTGAGCGGCGCTGTGACCGATGCGGCGTGGAGATCCAAACCGAGTTGGTATCTCGTAACCACGGAAGATCGCATGATTCCGCCCGACGCTCAGCGAGCCATGGCGAAGCGTGCGGGATCAAAGGTCGTCGAAGTGAAGGGCAGCCATGCCATATACGTTTCCCAGCCCGATGCGGTCACTTCTCTAATCGAGCAGGCAGCCACCGGGGCCATGGCATCGAAGTAGTCGCGTCTCTGCGGACAGCTCGGTCGAGAAGTGCGACTGGTCTGTCCGCACACTGCAGGAACGTTCAATCCATACTTTGAGAGCGTTCCCATCCGAAGGAGATCCGGCTTGCATGTCGCAAGCTGGTACTCAAATTCCCTGTTAAAGGAGACAACATGTCCAATCCCAAAACCATAGTTCTAGTACACGGCGGCTTCGTCGACGGCTCCGGCTGGGAGGGTGTGTACCACATCCTCAAGGAGGACGGCTTTGATGTCGTCGTTGTGCAGAATCCCACGATCTCTCTGGCGGACGACGTTGCCGTAACGAAACGAGCAATCGCTACAGCCAAGGGAGATGTCATCCTCGTTGGCCACTCCTACGGCGGCGCCGTCGTATCGGAAGCAGGCAACGATCCGAAGGTCACTTCACTGGTCTATATCACAGCCTTTGCTCTAGATAAGGGTGAGTCGGTCTCTTCGCTGATTGCCAACCCTGCGCCTGGTGCTCCGGTGCCTCCAATCCTGCCTCCGGTAGACGGTTTCCTGTTCTTCGACCGGGAGAACTTTGCGGCTTCGTTCGCCGCCGACGTTCGTCCGCCCCTCGCCGCGTTCATGGGAGACTCTCAGGTTCCGTGGGGTCTGGCGGCCTTGCAAGGAGTTGTCAGCGAACCGGCGTGGCGCTCCAAGCCTAGCTGGTATCTTGTAGCGACTGATGACAAGATGATTCCGCCTGACGCCCAGCGGGCTATGTCCAAACGCGCCGGCTCAACGGTTGTCGAGGTCAAAGGCAGCCACGCCGTGTATGTTTCGCAACCACAAGCGGTCGCTCACTTCATCGAAGAGGCCGCAAGGGGTGGCTTGGCGGCAGGGAAAGAACAAGCCGCAGTTGGTGCGTTGGCCTCCGCAAAATAGGCGTCCGGGTAATGGGATTCGACCAGGAGGAGGCTTCGGGGGGTGCCGGGCGCACCGACGAAGCCTCCGCCTACCCGGAAAGGCTAGGAGACAACTGTGGGGGAAACAGGTCCTTCAGATCCTCTCTGGCCGCGCAGCGTAGACCGATCCGGCCGACGACGGCACTTGACCGTGTTAAACCCCCTATGCGCGGATGCTGCTTGCTGGATGAAAGAGAAGGAGGGCCCGCCGCTCACGCTGACGCGGAGCGAGTACTGAGAGCGGAGTGAGCCGGACCAGCCAAGGTATGGAATTCAGGCCGGTAAAGACCCGACTGGAACCACTCGGGGGAAGTCCAACTGAGCCTAATCACTTGGACCGTTGAAGTGCCACTCGCGTGCAAACTCCCGAGAAACGGGGTTCGGGTCCCCGATGCCGACTTCTGGACAGGAATACCTTCCGAATGGCCCGTCAACTGACAAGGATGCAGCCTGGCTCTACTTTTGAGCGTCATCTCTTGATCTTAACTATTGCCTTCGAAAGGAATAAACTCATCGGTAGGCATGGGCATGCGTAAGACACGATTGACTGTTCCCGAGATTCTGAATCAATTGGAAGCGTTCTACGGAAAGCAGGAACCCTGCTGGCCTTCTGATCCGTATCTGTTTCTGATTTGGTGGTACTGCGGATATCCGGCGAGCGATGCCGCGTGCAGCAAGGGCTGGAAAGAACTAAGTGGCAGAATTGGGACTGACCCGGATGCGATACTTGCGGCGCATCCCGCCAAACTTACCGCTGCCCTCAAACCGGGAGGCATGTTCCCCGAGCTCCGCGCCGAGCGAATAATTGAAGCTACCGCCCGAATCAAAAATGAATTCGATGGCGACTTGCGCGCTTCGCTTGCCGGACCTATCACAAAAGTCCGCAAGGTCCTTAAGAGCTTCCCAGGCATCGCTGACCCGGGCGCGGACCGTATACTGCTGTTCGCCGGAATCCATCCCATGGCAGCCGTGCCTTCGAACTGCACGGGCGTACTGGAGCGCATTCAGAACGGACACGAAGAAAAGAACTACAACGCCAGTTACCGCCAGGCCCAGCGCATGATTGACTCCGAGGTCCCAGCCACATTCGATGCTCGCATTCGCGCATATCTATTGCTGAAGCGGCATGGCCAGGAGCTCTGCAAACGCACGAAACCGAAATGCGAAATATGCCCGGTGCGAGCGGTGTGCGCGTTTGAGAAGTAAGTAATCGACACAGACTAGTTGGTATAGCGTTTGGCGGTCAAGGCACGTTGCACCAGGGTGGTCCGGCCGAGCTTGGTCCCGCGTTTGGTGATGTGGCCCAAGAGTTCGGTCTCGTTCGAGTTCTACTGTCCTTGCCCAGCGAGTTCTTCGCAGTGGCGACAGCAAAAGAGCGACTTATCTCAGGGGAGATACACTGTTAACACGATCAGCAGCCTGTCCGATGATCAGACTGATCTTGTGCGCGCTTCCAGCGGCGAATCCACTTGCGCGCCCAACGATAGTGACTTGCAGTCTCCGCGCGGCAGTAGTCACTAAGCGTCCACGTCGGCCCCATCCACTTGAACCGGCCCACCGCCACCAAGTCTGCATCGGGAGTGGCTTCGATGAGAGCGATCATGCGGTTATGAAAGGTCTCATAGTCGAGTAACACCGCTTTAAGCGAACGGCGCCGATGTTCCTGGTAAATCATCTCGTTGAAGCGTTTCAAATCTCCCCACGTCAATCCAGGTGCCGGTACGGCCGGGGTTTCACCTCGTTGCTCTGCTTCATGCCATTTCAAGATTCGCCCCTGCCAGCCCACAACATGGGCCAGGATGTCCTTCACAGACCATCCGCCGGGGGTAACACCCGGCAGCGTCATCTGGCGGGGCTTGATCTGCTTGAGAAGCGTATTGAGCGCCTCCCGCTCTACCTTGATTTCTTGAGATAGCTCACGCCTCGCAAGCCGCTTACCCATGGAACCCTCCAATCATGCGTCTTCGAGCGTCAGAGGCATCGGCTGTTTGCCATCGATGTCCTTTATACCAAATTCGGAAGCAACTCTGGCTGCGACCAGGACTCTGCCGGTTCGTACCAACACGGTTGGCTCATGAGCGAGGGCAGCAATCACCCGCCCGATAAATTGCGGGCTTTCACTATTTGACACGTCGAGCCATCCGCGCTTGGCTGCCTCCATCACGGCCTCCGTCCGGACCAGGCCGGGATACAGCGAAAGTACGGCAATCCCGTGTGGCCGCAGTTCGTGCGCCATGTCGGCTGTCATCTTGTCAGTTGCGAGCAGGCAACATCATTTTCACGGCCTGTGAAGAGGCAATGAGCGCAGCGCGCACGCCAGCTTCCATCATGCCGGTCCACCTGTGGGCAGGCTGCTCCCAAAACGGAAGCTGCCAAGTGAAAGCGCCGTTTTCAACCATTCTGTCATAACCGCCCCACGCAGAGTTTACGAGTACATCCAAGCGACCGGTCTCGCTTGCGATGCGCGCAAACACAGAAGCCGTTTGTTCACCCCGTGAATGATCACAGGCAATCCGAACAATCGCATCATGCAGGTCCGCGGTACGGATGTTGCGGCCTGTCGCAAACACTTTGAAACCGGCTTCGTTCAGGCTTGTCGCGATGCCCTTACCCACACCACGGCTGGCTCCGGTCACTAGTGCGACCTGCATCTTCGCGCCTCCGAGGGTTCGCTATTTCTTCGCCCACAATTATATTTGAATTCCGCCTGAAATTGCAAATTGACGACTTCAAGATGGTACCGCGATCCCTAAAGAGCGCTGCGAAAAATGCGGCAGCATTTTGGTGATTGTTGCGCGACGTCCATCCTTGTCCGCGGGTCGTGGGGAACGGATGAGGTACTGGGCGTATGTCGCAAACTCCGAAACTATCCAGAAACGGGGTTCGGAAATAGGTCCTTGTCGATTACTGTTTGCTAATCGCCAGTGGCTGTGCAATCCGGGCACTTTGACGGGAAACGCTTGGTCAGGAGTGCCCCGACTGATGAATTGTGATGACAGCGGAGAGGTGGGTTCGGGGCACTTTCGATGGAGCCGTTAGAAGTAAGCCGCCGGCGGGGCGGATGCTATGGGTGCGCGAGTCCCGCCTCGTTTATCGCAAGCATCTATACGACATCCTTGTTGAAATCGAGGCAACCGTTGAGGTCGGTTAGTGGGGATTCAAGACACTCAAAGTAGCCAATTTACGGGGACCGGCAACCCTATGCAGCAACCGCCCGCTGGCATGTTGCCCGCGCGACTCCCGTTTGAGCCGAGACGGCAGACCAGGAAAGACCCTTTGCCCTGAGCCCTCGAATCTCGGCGGCGTTGACCTCGACTTTCGGCCGACCGAGAGTCTTGCCTTCCCGGCGTGCGCGTTCAAGGCCCGCCTTTGTGCGCTCGGAAATCCGAACTCGCTCCTGCTTGGCAAGCGTCGCCATAATCGAAATCACTGCATCCCGGAAAATGCCGCACGAGTCGAACCACTGCTCCGTGAAACTCCGGTAGTGGACGCCATAGCCGGTGAGCCGGTTCAGGTGGGTAAGCGTCTCGAAGACTCCCTCGCGGGAAAACCGGTCGAGCGACCAGAAAAGCAGGACATCGAATTGCCGCCGACTGGCGGCCTGAAACATCGCCTGGAATTGTTCGCGGTCATCGGTTGACCCGCTCTCGTAGTCCACAAACTCACTGACGACGAGCCACGATTGTTTCGCCGCAAATCCGCGAAGCTGGTGCAGTTGGTTTTCTGTGTCTTGGCCTCGTTCGCGGGTGCTGACCCTTGCGTAAATCGCAGTGCGGGTGTTCATCGCCGTGGCCTCCGTTTGGTCGTTTCCGCCGCAGTATGCTCTGCCGGGTATGGCAACGCCGGTTCCAGAGCCTTGTGGGTGCCGCCCAAAAACGTCTCCCCGCGAGGCGCTGCAAGTCTTTGATTACACGTGGGGCGAATTTTCCGGAAGTACCCGCCCAATATCGAACGATTTCGAGCTGATGGCTGCAAATTGCACGGCTCATGTGGGGCTTGGTGTTGGGAGGAATACCACACACCTATAGGATACATACCAGAGTTGGACCTATTGAGGCAAAGTAGGCCTTCCCGCCAAATGACTGCCAAAACCGCAGGATTTCAGAGTGGGGGCGGCCATCGGATTACTCCGTTCCCCAAGGACGGCCCGGCGTTGGCGGGAATCCTGGCGGCGGTGCCCGCACGTGGGGGCAGTCGCTCCCATTGAGACTTTGAGTGTCCAACCGGACCCAGACAGACCGGCCGAGCGGTCCCGGCTGGCCGCAGGCTTCACGGTTCAGGAAGGGGTCGTTGCTCCACACAAGGCGGCTCCTTCTCGTGATGCCAAGAGCGCATGGGAATCTGGGCCGGTTTCAAAGTGCAGTGCTCCGGTTTTCCAGGAAGGGCGTTTCCTAGGCTGAATCCGTGCGATTAGCCACACATCCTACCTTCCCAGTGCGCCATCCAGTAGGAATCAGCAGACGAACGTGGGCAAACATCTACGGTTTGCCGACCAGAACGTTCATGTGAGCTGAGATCGCTAAACGTTTCGGCGTCAGAACGAAGCGCTTCGATGAAGGCGGCATAGCCTCCAGCGGGGGCCTCCAGGACGCATCGTTTATGTGATGGTTTAAGAAAGCCATGAACTTGACACGACGGCACTGGTCCTCAAACTGCCTTGCGAGGGCGCATCGTTCATGCCATGATGGTTTACGAATACGATGAGCTCAACGCGACGACAGTGGATCTCAACCTGCCTTGCGATGGCGGTAGGGCCGGATGTTTTGTCCGCCCTGCAGCACGCGCACACGGTCGCGGGATTGCCAGTCCCGCATTTTGAAACTCTGGATGCAGCCACCGCGGTGGAGATCGAAGCCATCGCGGCTCGGATCATTCCATCCACCGGCGGCGCAGGCGCGCGTGAGGCCGGCGTCATCTATTTCATCGACCGCGCGCTGTCGACGTTCGCTGCCGATGACCGCGAGACGTATCGCACCGGGATGGCCCAGCTCCAGCAAAAACGCAAGGAGCTATTTCCGAACTCGACCACGATTTCGTCGCTGACTGGCGACCAGCAAATGACCCTCATGCGGGCTATCGAAACGTCCAGTTTCTTCGAGCTACTCCGCACCCACACGGTGCTGGGTTTCCTGGGAAACCCAAGCTATGGCGGCAATCGAGGCGAGAGGGGATGGACGCAGATCGGCTTTGAAGGTCAGATGGCCTACCAACCGCCGTTCGGCTACTACGACGCACAGGCGGAGGAAGAGAAGAAATGAGCGGCGTGGCATTCTCCACCACCGATGCTGTTGACTTCCTGGTTCTGGGCGCCGGCGCCGCGGGTGGCGTCGTTGCCAAAGAGTTGGCGACTGCCGGATTTCGGGTCGTGGTGCTTGAGCAAGGGCCCTACCTGCACGAGGGAGATTATTCGCACGATGAGATCAAGTACACCTTCCAGCCCGGCCTGACCAACGACCCGAAAGTCCAGCCTATTACCTACCGCAAGTCGGATGCGGATCGCGCTCGACCCATGAAGGCGATCGAGTACGGACGGCAAGTGGGCGGCGGCAGCGTTCATTTCACCGCCAACTACTGGCGCTTCCATGAGAGTGATTTTCGCGAGCACAGCTTGTGCGGTGAGGTAAGTGGCGCCGACCTTAGGGATTGGCCCATCGCCTACGCCGATCTGGAACCTTACTACACAAAAGCTGAATACGAACTCGGCATCTCGGGCCTTGCGGGCGCCAATCCCTTCGAGGCGCCGCGCTCGAAACCCTACCCATTGCCTCCCATGCCCGTCAAGTCGTCCGGCGTTCTGTTCGATCGCGCCACGAAAAAGCTCGGATTGCATCCTTTTCCAGCCCCGGTCGCGATTCTTTCCGAACCTTATCAAGGCCGCGCACCCTGCGTGAATTGCGGCTTTTGCGAATCGTTCGGCTGTGAGGTGGGCTCGAAATCCAGCACTTTGGTCAGCGTCATTCCGCTGGCCGAAAAGACCGGACGATGCGAAATCCGGCCAGAGTGCTACGTACGGAAGATCGAACTAGACGACGCCGGCCGCGCCGCGGGCGCCATCTATTTCGAGCGAAATCGGCGCGAGATCTTCCAACGCGCCAAGGCCGTCTTCGTGTGCGCCAACGGCGTCGAGACTCCGAAGTTGTTGTTGATGTCGAAGTCGAAGCGGTTCCCCGAGGGCTTGGCAAACTCGTCCGGCTTGGTGGGGAAGTATTTGATGTGGGATAACGGCGGCGAGGCCCTAGGGCTGTTCGAGCATCCCTTGAATGAGTACAAAGGGATTCAGGTAACACGGCTGATCCACGATTACTACGCAAGTGATCCCAAGCGGGGTTTTTATGGCGGGGGCGGCATCGACGCCCGGTTCGATTTCTATCCCGCCGGTTTCGCCCTAAGTGGATTGCCGCCCGATACGCCCCGATGGGGCAGCGAGTTTAAGAGGACGTTTGTGACCTATTTCAACCGCACCATGATGCTCATGGCCCACACCACCTCGCTAGCGCAAGCGAAGAACACCGTTTCGCTTGATCCGGACGTGAAGGACGCGTGGGGCCTGCCCGCTGTCCGCATCACGTTCGACTACCACCCGCATGACGTGGCGACCATGAAATGGCTGCTGGCGAAGCAGATCGAGATCCTCGAGGCGGCGGGTGCCCTGAAGACTTGGAGCCAACCGTTCGACGTCGTCGACAACATGCCCAGCCGGCACCTCATGGGAACTTGCAGGATGGGGAACGACCCGCGCTCTTCCGTTGTGAATCCATTCAGCCGCACCCACGATGTTCCCAACCTGTTTCTGGTGGACGGCAGCAACTTCGTCACCTCTGGGAGGCAGCAACCCACGGCGACTATCCAGGCCCTCGCTTACCGTGCCGCGGATTATGCCGTCCGGGCCGCGAGACGCGGCGATTTGAGCTAGACAGAGCGATTTTTGCATCCCCCTCCACCTTACTTGGCCAAATCTCGGCCTACCCTCACAAGTGACCGCCTGAATTCGTCAGTCTTCGGTCCCTCACGGGATGCACCGTTTCTGGACGTATGGTTGAGTCGAAAAGCACTCTTCAGCTGTCTTCCGAGGAGTTCATTTGCACGTCTCACCGGAAGTTGATGCCGCTCAACCAATTCCGGCGCTGTTTGGGACTCGGACTGAAAAGTCGGCCACCCATCGACAATCCTGGCGCTCGGCTGGATTCCGGAATGGAAGGGCGTTTCACAGGATTAATCTGGCAGCGGTTACCGGAGGTGCTGTTCTTCCTTGTGGCCATGTGTGCCAGTCCATTCCGCAACTGCGCATGTGCGGAACGGAATCACATGGGAGGCAGACGTAGAAAAAGGGGAAGCCAAAGGCCGAGGGCGACCTTACGGCGGGAAATCCATGCGGCGCAGGAGGGCCTGGAAGCGTGGGTCGGAGCGTCAGAAATCGCGACAAGTCCTGGCCTCGGTTCGCGGGGAATGACCATCAAGGTCCCGCACTCTTCCCCACTGGACCGAGGTAGCGGTCGAGCCAAGCCAGGGTTTCCTTGATGATTTCGTTTCGGGGAGGGACGTGGTCAGTGTCGTACAGGACCAAGCGCTTGTGCTCGGCCGGAGTTCCTAACAGGTCAAACATCGGCTTTGACGTTTTCTCCATCGGGCACATAGCGTCGTATTTGCCGTTCAACATCAAGGTTGGGATTCTCACTCGGGTCACATAATTGATTTCATCTCCCTCAGGACGCGAACCTCCCTGCATACATCCTCCGATTAAGACGCTCGCTTTGAGACGTTCCTCCACGGCGGGAATAAGCGGCCCGTGCATTGCGCCCCTACTGACGCCGTAGAAGGCGAGCTTTTCATGGTCAATATCCGGGCGGGTCTCCAGATAGTCGACAGACCTTTTGAAATCTTTGACATGTTGAATGAACCACTCATGGTGCTGATGGGAATCATTGGGACTATTCAGGGCCGCCCAGGTGGCATCACTTCTGCGCTCGAACTCCCCTTTATAGACAGGACAGAGGACGGCACGACCGTTCTTCACGATAAAAGACAGGAAAGCCTGAAATTCACTATAATCTTCAATCTTTTCGCTTGAGGTTAGGAATAACGGACCGTTCGTCGGGTCGTAGATGACGACTTGATACGGAGGGGCTGCGTTCTTAGGTAGGAACAGGTAGGCAATAATACGCTCTCCACCATAAGCGGCATCATAGGTTATCTTCTCTCGGACCCAACCTTGAGAGCTTTCTTGCCTTGATTCTACTCGTGCCTTCAGGTCCGTCTTATCGTAGGAGTATTGTTCTTTGTAAACCCGAAAAACCGGGTCGGCGACCGGTTTCTCTTTATAGAGGTCCGGGAATTCAAATACTGCCGCCATTCGAAAGGCTGCCCGAGGTATTCTCCCGGCATCCAGGTAGAGCACGCATCGAAACCCGTTTTTGGCAGAACGATCCATGGGAGGAGCTTGACTCGTATCGTCGAACATGTAAGTGTTATCGTCCCAGGCGCCTCCCCTGATCAATCTTCCTTTCGAAGTCTCGTTCCAGCACCATTCCCTCACGTTCCCCGCCATGTCGAAGGCGCCGTAAGACGTAATGCCTTGTAGGCTCCCAACCGGAACAGGGCCTTTCCGGTTGAAATTACTGAAGCGATCAAAAAAACCGAACCCTGCGAGAACTCCTAGATCTATTAAGGGAGTAGACTCGCCTGTTGCCAGGCCCCAATGAGTCCCTGTGGGCAGGCTTTTCCCTCGAAACTCCGCATACGCTGCTGCCTCGTACCAACTGATCCCAGAAACCGGATAATCGCCCGTTCCCTCGGGATAGTCTCCGGCTTGCCAGGTAGCTGGGCCTGGTTGACCCGATTGGTCCACGAATCCCTTGACCGCTTTTTCCCAAGTCAGTTCTCTTCCGTCCTTAATGAATCGCTGCGTCCAGTACTTCTTATTCCTGTATCCGGCACTGCTGACGAATTCCTTGTATTGGCTGTTCGTGACTTCATACTTGTCGACATAGAAGTCGGGCAATTCCCCTGTATCCGTTTTCGCTCCCGATACCCGTACCATGCCTAGCGGAATGCTCCCTTTCTTGTCCAGCACTCTTGCGAGATCGTACGGAATGCGCGCGTGATCTTTTTCGGAGTAATCGAAAGTGGATGCTGCCGCCAGGGCAGTCTCATAGCCTTCCTTTTCCATTTTCCATCTGAAAACTCCGATGGGCATTCTGATCTTCTCGATAGGCGAAACACCCAGATATTTCCATTCACTGTCCGGCGCAGTGTATTCCTTCATGTAGATCTTCGCGCTGGGAGGCTCGGTCTTGATGTTCATCCTCACGGAACACTTTGAGAAGAGTTCGGCCAGCTTGGGATCGCGCGGAATGTACGCCTCTGCCTTTTCCGCAAGTGTGTAGGCAGCAGTGAGGTCCGGCCAAACATTGTAATTTCCAACCAACCGCTCGATCTCGGGGAGGGCTTGTTCCCTGGCCCAGCGGATTTTGGCTTGGCGGCTTAGAAACCACCGGCCAAAGATGCCTAGCGCAAGCAGGAAGACCAAAGCCGGGATCGCAACTCGCGGATTGCGAACCTGGCGGAGGAGCGAAGCGCCGGTTGCCGCTACGACGCGCCCCGATTCCAAGGTGCGTTTCAGGCTCTTCAGATCTGCGCAGAGATCCGACGCGTGCTGGTAGCGGATCTCGCGATCCTTCTTCAGCGCCTTGGCGATAATCTCTTCCAACTTCGCCGGCAGCTTGGGATTCAACTGCAAGGCCGGAGTCGGGGTCCGGTTCAAGATCGCGTCAAAGATGACGGCCAGCGTATCCCCGCTGAAGGCTTGCTTGCCGGTGGCCATCTCGTAGAGCACCGCGCCGAAGCTGAACAAATCCGTGCGCGTGTCCAGCGCCTCGCCCCGCGCCTGCTCGGGCGACATGTATTCCATCGAGCCTGCCGGCGTCCCCGGCTGAGTGAGACGTGTTTCACCGTGTGTCGAGTCACTCGTCAGCCCCCCGGCTTCTTTTTCGTGCGGCAGCCGCTTGGCCAGCCCGAAGTCTAGAATCTTGGCCTGCCCCCGCGTCGTCACGAAAATGTTCGCCGGTTTGACGTCACGATGGATGATGCCTTCGGCGTGCGCAGCCGTAAGGCCGTCGGCAATCTGGATGGCCAATTCGAGCGCGGCCTCTAGCGGTAGGGGCGATCCGCGTGCTTGCCCGCGGGCGGGCACGAGGCTCGTCCCTACGATCTTTTCCTTAAGCGTCTCGCCCTCCAAATACTCCATCACGATGAACGGCTGACCGCCGTGCTCGCCAATCTCATGAATGGTGCAGATGTTGGGATGATTGAGCGCCGAGGCGGAGCGCGCTTCACGCCGGAAGCGTTCCAGAAACTTGCGGTCATCGGCCAGTTCTTCGGGCAGAAACTTCAAGGCTACCGGCCGACCCAACTGCAGGTCCTCGGCTTTGTAAACCACCCCCATCCCACCCCGCCCCAGCTCGCCCGTGAGCCGATAGTGCGAGACTTCCTTGCCGATCAGAGTTCCGGGTTCTGTATCTCCAGCGCCGACCGAATCTGCCGCTGCCGGGTTTCGGGCGGTGCGTACGGGTTTGCCAGGGGTTTCCGCGGTCGTGCCCACGGTGGCGATAAACCGGTAACCCCGCCGGGGAAGCGTCTCCACGTAGCGTGGCTCATCGGCTGAATCACTCAAGGCTTCGCGCAGACGATTGATGGCGGCGTTGATGCTGTGCTCGAACTCCACCACGGTGTCGTGGGGCCAGAGCCGCCTCTGCAATTCCTCGCGTGTAACCACCTGCCCGGGTCGCTCCAGCAACATGGCCAGAACTTCAATGGGCTGTCCTGACAGCTTGATCTTCAAGCCATGTTTGAGCAGTTCCCCGATCTGGGGATTGAACTCGAAGGCGCCAAAGCGGAAGCAGTGGGCGGAACGTTGGGCGTCATTCATTGCCGACACCTGTTACTTCGCAGGGAACCCCGGGCTGGGCGAGGTCCGGCGCAGAGGCTTCCAGGAAAAAGCCGAAGCTCGAATGCCGACTCGTCAATTGCCAACTGCCACTTGTCACTGTCCTCCGTAGTTCTCCAGCAACCACACGTTGCTATCGCGGGCATACACTGACACGGCTAGGTGACGCCCGTCGGGGGACGGTATACCCCTGGCCCCGGGAGCCCAAGAGGATTGCTGCCAGAGGACTTGGCCGCGACCTTCCAAGTCCACGTACAGGAGCGTGTATCCCATAATTGGCTGGGCTACGACAAACAGGCCTCTGCCGTCCGCTGCCCAGAATACGCCACCGAAGCCATGCCAGCCTTCGACGTTGAAGTCGCGAACCTCTCCGCCAGCCAACGGCAGGATTTGGATACGGCCCACGAGCTCGTCGTACTGTGTAAATGCGAGGTGCGATCCGTCCGGAGACAGGTCCCAGCCATATGTCGCCTGAACATTGAATGTGTCCGGCTGTTTGAGACTAATTCTGGTAAGCTCCCGCCCCCTACGTTCTTGCGTCGGCTCGAAGGCGGAGAAGATGAGTTGTTTGTGGTCCGGACTCTCCTCGCTGAAAACACAAAGAGCTGCGGGAGACCGGGCGCAGGACAGGCCGTTGATACCTTGTCCCTCCAGCACCAAATGCGGTGCCCCACCCGAAGTGGGGACGCGCATGATGCGGGCCGAGGCGGTGGCGGAAGTGGACAAGTATAGAATCCAGGCACCATCCGGACTCACCACTGCCCAATCCTCTTCGTCAGGGCCGGTGACGACCGGTTGGGCGGTGGTTTGGTCCAACCCCTGCTTGTAGATGCCCCACGTACCATTGCGATAGGACCCAAAAAGAACGGCTTTGCCATCCGGCATCCAATGACACGGAAAATCCCAGGACTCTTCCAGGGTTAGTGGACGCACGTTCTTCAAACGGCTGCCTCCTCCTGTCAGTTCTCCTACGTAAACATGCCCCTGGCGGGAGTTCTTTGTAACGACCAACTGCTTTCCGTCCGCAGTTCCGCTAAGATGACTAACTTCGGTTTCCGCCCAGCTCGTGATCCGTCTTGGTTTGCCCACAGGTTTGCCACTCTTCGTATCCACTCGCACTTCCCAAAGATTCCCCGCCCACCAAACCCCCTTAGGTTCGCCGGAGGAGTATACAAGGCGACCACTCGGAAACCACAAGAATATTCCCCACGGCCCGCGCGGCATCGGGTCCAATAGCATGACAGTAGGCGGGCCTCCTTTGAGGTCGCGACTCTCGATGGACCATTCCTCTCCGTCAGGCATGCGGTGATATCTCCCGTAGGCGATTCGCTGGCCATCTGGAGACCACGCCGCCCAGAAGAACCCGTCGTCTTTAGAACCGGCGACGAGTCTGCGTGGTTCTTCTCCCTGTGCGCCCATCAGCCACATCTCACCGTAGCCACCAAAACTACTGCCGGTCCCGAAGGCAATCAGCGTGCCGGCGGGGGAGACGGCCCAGGGGCTGGCATCATCTCGAAGCTTCCGAGGAGGTCCACCCATCACTGAAACAACCCAGGCGCTTGTGGGCTGTCGGAGCCGGTATGCGGAGGCAATGAACCTGGTCCCATCAGGGAACCATGAATTCGGCCACCAAGCATAGACGTCCGGCCCCCCCCCTTCGGGTTGAGGAATGTTGAGCACCTCTCCAGTCTGAAGGAGCTTCAGGTGCAAACCCATTTGGTCGCTGTAGGCCAAGTATTTCCCGTCCGGCGAAATCGCACCCTCGTTGAGGGCGTTTTCGCTGGGATTCGCCGTCAGCCGTTGCTCCTTCAGTTCGGACGGGGGCGCAGGGGGGCGCGTGAGCCAGTAGGCGAACACCGCCCCAGCGATGACCATAGCACCGGCCAAGGCAATCGCCAACGGGCGACGTTTCCGTGGTGGCGGTGTCACCACCGCCGCTTCGCGATCAGATATCGCCGCCACAGCCACTCGTCCGGAATCTGTATCGCGTTTCAAGCGTTGGAGGTCGGCGCGCATCTCTGAAGCCGACTGGTAGCGCAACTCCCGGTTTTTCTCCAGCGCTTTGTTGATGATCTCTTCCAGCTTCGGCGGCACATCCCGGTTCAAGCGCACCGGCGGAGTCGGCCCCTTGTGCAGAATGGCATCGAAGATGAGCGCGGAAGTAGTTCCGGAGAAAGGCGGATGACCTGTGGCCATCTCGTAGAGCACTACACCGAAGCTGAACAGGTCCGTGCGTGCGTCGAGTTCTTCTCCGCGCGCTTGCTCCGGCGACATGTAAGCCACCGTGCCCACCGCCACGCCAAGACTGGTCAACTGTTCTTCTGCGGGTCCCGCCGTCGCTGTCGGCAAGGCTGACTCTCCCGCTGCTTCCGCTTCCCGCTCAGCCTTGGCCGGCAACTTGGCCAGGCCGAAGTCGAGAACCTTGGCTTGACCGCGCGGCGTGATAAAGATATTCGCTGGCTTGATGTCCCGATGGATGATCCCTTTTGCGTGAGCCGCCTCCAGAGCGTCGGCCATTTGGATCGAGATGCTTAACATCTGATCGACGGGGAGCGGCTTTCCCGAAAGGTAACTTTTCAGCGTCCGGCCTTCCAGGAGTTCCATCGCGATGAAGGGACGGCCCTCGTGCTCGCCCACTTCGTAGATGGTACAGATGTTGGGATGATTGAGGACCGAGGCCGCGTGGGCTTCGCGCTGGAATCGGCCCAGGGCCTTGGGCTCTGTCGCAAGTTCCGTGGGAAGGAACTTCAGCGCCACCGGGCGTCCCAGATTGACGTCCTCAGCCCGGTACACGATACCCATTCCCCCGCTGCCGATCTCCTCCTGGATTCGATAGTGCGAAACAGTGCTTCCCGCCCAATCGGCCGGTGGAGCTTTCAAGGGAGACCCTGCCTCGGCCTCGGGTGTCTTCCCAGGGTGAATTGCCTCGCCTCCACCCTCGACGGGATAGATGAACCGATATCCTCGCCGGGGAAGCGTCTCCACGTAGCGGGGCTCATCGGCTGAATCACCTAAGGCTTCACGCAGACGATTGATGGCGGCGTTGATGCTGTGCTCGAACTCGACCACGGTATCGTTGGGCCAGAGCCGCCTCTGCAACTCCTCGCGTGTAACCACCTGCCCGGGTCGCTCCAGCAACATGGCTAGAACTTCAATGGGTTGTCCTGACAGCTTGATCTTCAAGCCATGTTTGAGCAGTTCCCCGATCTGGGAATTGAATTCGAAGGCGCCAAAGCGGAAGCAGCCAGCGGATCGTTGGGCGTCATTCATTGCCGACGCCTCTCTTTTCATGGGGAAGCCGGTGCGAAGTGATCGGCAAGTCGGACGCAGTAACGGCCGCTTCCCCTAGAGATTGAAGTCGGGGTCGAGTCTACCACGAAGAGAAGCGAAGTCAAGGTCGCCGTCCCCAAGTCCTCATGCGTTTTCTGTCAAGCTCAACTCCTTTGCCAACAATGGGTTCCCGTATGACCTCAGCTTTAAGAAACGTATGACCTCGCTTGCATTGAGGTAGCTGCCTACCTCCTGCCAAATGGGCGTCACCAAGCAGCCCGCCGGGCCACCAGTCGAAGCCGGCGGGCAGAGAGGTGACGGCCATGAACCGATCTTTCAAGGGTTTTGTTCTACTTGCAGCGCTTTTGACTTTTGCCCCTCAGGCATTGCCGGAGGATGGCAGTGCGAATCAAGACCAACTCCTGCCGAGAATCAACGTGCGGGTCCACAACTACGCCCAGGTATCAACCGAAATCCTGGCCCAGGCCGAGGTCGAAGCCGCAGGAATCCTTGCCAAAGCGGGCATTGAGATCGCCTGGACCAACTGCGACCCCACGCGGAAGGATCTTGGCGACGCGGCCGAGTGCAATCAGTTCCTTGGACCAACCAACTTGGCTGTGAGAATCCTCCCGTTTTTTGGGGCCATCCCGGGAACCGACAAGAAGACCATGGGCTTTGCTCTGGGAAACCTCGCCAGCGTGTCCGTTCGCCGGGTGAGCGAAGAGGCGGCAGAGTTCGGAGTCCAGCCCTACGAAGTGCTCGGCCCCGCCATCGCACACGAGCTCGGCCACATACTGCTCGGGCAGAAGGGACATTCTCCCACGGGGATCATGCGAGCCCACTGGCGACGGGAGGACTATGAACGCGCCCCCAGAGGCGCCTTCAACTTTACCGCCGAGCAGGCCAGATCGGTCCGCGCCGAGGTCGGAAGGCGTGTTAAAGAACAGGGCACTGCGGAAGTCACAACCGCGACCATAACCAAATAGGGACGTGCATTGTCGCCTGCTTAATTACTGAACCCTCTCGTCTCGGAGCTTCATCCTTCGAAAATGGTCTCAAGAGCATTGCTCGTGCCGACCGGTATCCTCAGCCTCCCTGCCGATAGCGTGCGCCGCCCGCCATTTCGATCCTATTCGTCGGCTGCGCGACGTAGGGAACGGATCGCGCATGCTCGGTTTGACAGAGTGAGACAATGCGGGGTTTGCGGCGCGCGCTGGAACGAATATGATAGTCAACATCGCGAGGACTATACGACCTTCAGGGGGATGACGAATGGCCGCGGGAGATCCTCAACGGGTATGGTTTCCGGAGATGCTCGCAAGACTTCGCTGCGAGTGGAACTCCCAGATGTCATTCCCGGCGTTAATCGAGTTGCGCGATAGGCTGGATGCGATGCTGCAGCAAATCCGGTCCGAGCGGCATATTGTGTCGCCTGTCTTCCGCTGCCCCAGGTGCGGGATAACCGGACCTTCCGTTCAACCTCATGTAAGCGTTCGGGCGCTCATCCTCGCGCTCGGCAGATTCGGCATCACTTCGCAAAAGGACACAAGGAGAATTGAGAGAGATTGGGCGGAGTATCGGGATCAGAACCGGCTTGGTCTTTACGGGCAAGCTTCAGCCGCCGTCGCCGAAAGTCTTTCGGGACAATTCAGGATGGTCGGATGTGCCCACGCCAGCTCTACGCCGCGCCAAGTATACTGAGCCCGTTTCCGGAAAGAGCGATCCTTCGAATCCGTCGATTGGTTTCGGCTGGGCGTCAGTAACCTAAAGTCGCCTCGTGGTGACCAATGCGCTTGCGCCTGCGTCTTCCGCAGGTGTTGAGGGCCAAGCCCCCCAAGTGTTGGGTCACCAGCGGTTCGAGATCGGAGCACAGCTGCCACACAACCTCGGATCATCCGTCGCCGCACTCGAACCCTCGGGCCATTGCGCTCGTCATCGGGGTGCCCGCCAGGTCGAACGAAGTCGGCCAGCGGCGGGCGAGCTTTTCTTCAAGTTCCGTGCGCATCGGACTTGCGCCACCTCTGCAGTCTTTCCGGCCACCACCAAGACCAACCCGGAAAAACCGTAGAGCGCTTGGTTCAAGATAAGAAGGACTAACATTCTTCTATTATTTAATTGGTTGGGTGGTAACAAAAGGGGTCAAGCAGGGGTGGGTGCTACGTGGAATTTTATCTCCGGCAAACAAAGGACTTGCGGTCCGAGGAAATTTCCGGATAGGCAGGGGTGGGTGGTATCCGGTCGCCTTGGGTAGGTAGGGGTGGCAAAAGTTCTTAGTACCCAAGCTGACTGGCCAAGTCTACATAACCGCCCACCCCTGCCACCTTGCCGGACCGCCCCGCTTCGGTTTTGTCAGTCTACCCAACCACCCTTGCCTGCCTGTCCTCCATCCACCCCTGCTACCCTCTTGCCACCCTTCAGCTGGCTGCCTCGCCTCGTGTCCGATTGTGAAAACCCATGGCACCCCACCCCACCCACCCCACCTCGCGACATATATAAGAAAGAAAAAAGGACCTTTCTTTAGGTAGCGAGGGATGGTACCTCTGGGTGAGGTGGTATTATCCCAGGCATGTGGGGAATCTACAATGCGGGCCTCGGTAGTGTTACACCGTCGATCATGGATCTTCGTCCGTTACTGCTGTTTTGGTGCTACCCAGAGCGGGGAGGGCACTTTTCACATGAGGCCCGTCAAGGTGCCCTGGTTGAAGAGCCGTTGACGATCGATAAACGGTAGGCGACTAGGCAGAATCTATTTCCTCGAAGACCGCTTCAGGATAGCTTCCGACTCGCTGACACACACTGAGAACCAGAACGTCGATCTGGGCTGATGCTTTCATGTTGGGCCTCCTCACTAAATCGTTGATATACTAGCCAGACTGAGACGTTTTTATGTTTTCGTGAGGGCAGGCAACTCCTTTCGGTGATGAACGATGCTTCTGCTTCATCCTCAACCCAGGACCTGTTACTTAGCTGCCCCGCCCGGACCGCAATCAGACGCGCTTCGCCACCAAATGCAGGCGAAAAACGTGGTCTGCTTGTCCGTTGAACGGATATTTCCCTCAGCACCAAATACTACGTCCGTCAGGTCACTGCTCAACCGCTCGGACTTTGTCAGTTGCATCCTTCCGCCAAGTCCGCCAGCCAATCTCCTCTTTGAACTCGGTATAGCGATAGGCCTAAACAAGCCACTTCTGCTTTTCGCTGATGACCCCCGGCATGTTCCATTCGACCTGGCGTCCTTACGTGCCCTAAATTCAGACCTAATATCCAGCGAGGCACTGGACACATTCCTGGACGCATTCTTAAGAACAATCGCGCCTTCGCCCGCCAAGCGGCGTAGTCCTCCAAACAGAAAATCCTCGCCGCCCGACTTTTGGCAAAAAATAACCGCGGAAGTATCTCGTATCCCGTCATTGCCATCTCGGAGTGCGGGGTCGGAACTGGAGGCACTTATTAAACAAGCCTTCAAGCATGCGGGATTTGACCTCACTTCCTCTCCTGGTCCAGATTTTGGCGCAGACTTCGCGCTCTTTTCCCCTGCGCTGAATAGAGCTTTCGGGCTACCGATCTTGGTGGAGGTAAAAAACAATTCGGAATCTGCCCTGCAACAGTCAGAAGTGGACAAGCTTTCAGAACTGCTCCGGGAAAAAAGGGGGGGTGCGGGACTGATAGTTACCTACAAGGACCACGAAAAGCAATTGCCTCTGGGTCTTCAACAGCCGATTGTGATCATTGCGGCGAGTGAACTGCTGAGATGGTTGGAGGTCGGCTCATTTGCAGACGAACTGGTCTCTACAATCGACATGTTTTGGGCACGGGAGAAATAAATGCCGCCCTTTCCCCGTGCACATATCAGCGGCTTACTGGAGACGGCTTCCAGTGGGGCAACCGCCCAGCTCAGGGGCACAGCTTTAGAAGGGGCGGCCCGTGCGATGTTTGGAGCTGTGCCTGGTATTCTTGAGCCAGTAACAAACGTTGTGGATTATGCCAATGCGGGTGAGATTGACCTCCTATTTCCGAATAAGCCGACAACTCGTGGACTATGGTTCCTACCGCCAGCGTTTCTCTGCGAGTGCAAGAGCTGGACCTCCCCTGTCGGCAGCCAAGAAATCATAGTCTTTGCGGATCGAATCAGACAGCGGGCCTGTGGGTCCGGTATTCTAATTGCCACAAACGGGATCACGGGGAGCCCCGGCGATCTGACGGCCGCGAATCACCACATCGCTCGTGCACTTGAAGCCCGCATCGAGATCATTGTGCTGGATTGGGAGAATCTCGGCCAAATCAGGAGCACTCGGGGTCTGATTGAGTGTGTCCAACGGAAGTGGATTCAGCTTAAGTCATTTCTTAGCAGCGCTTAACCCCTCCCGGGATGCTTCTGCAAAATTGGCAGCTGCTGATTCTGGGTGGATGACGGAGCACTTTTCCGTAGTCGGATAACGGAAGGGTTGCCTGCCATCCGGCCTGAACCTCACCGGCTTAGTCCAAGCCCGAGGAGCTTCAGCATGTTCGAGTGCCTCGCGCTGGCGCCATACAATCGTTAGTTTCCGGTGGGCGTGCGTAAAGCTGATCGGTCAGGCTTTCTTCTGAGCCAATATTCGGCGGACGGAGGTTCTGCCGATGTCCAGACGCCGCGAGATTTCAGATTTGCTGATTCCCTGGCGGTACAGTTTACGGACTTCGGCGGCTTTGATTGCCGCAGTGGCGGGTCGGCCGAGACGCGTGCCGCTTTGCCGGGCATGGTCCAGTCCAGCACGAACGCGTTCGCGCAGGATGTCGTGTTCGAGCGCAAAAAAAGTATTTGCGTTACTTGAGCAAGTGTCGTCGCAAAGGGCGCCCGCTGTACTTATGCCAACTAATCCCAAAAGATCTGCGACAGATAATTCCAAAGACTACAGTAGAAAGGGCGCTGCTCTAAAGCTTTAAAATTGATGCGGTAACCGTATTGTCCTTTATCTCCGCCTGGATCGAATGAGAATTTTTCTTTCGTGTGTCACCCGCGAGTTCGGTTCGTATCGCCAGCGACTGGCATCGCACCTGCTTGCGCTGCCACGCCATGCTTTTGAGGTGAAGGTACAGGAGGACTTTCAGCAGGGGGGCTTCACGCTTCTCGACCGGCTTGGCGCTTACATCCGGGAATGCGACTTGGTTCTGCACTTGGTGGGCGATTTCGCCGGTGCCCGGCCCTCGCCAGAGCATGTGCAAAACATGTTTGCCAGGCTGGGCGAGACTGCTCCAGACCCTCTGCCGGAGCTTTCATACACGCAATGGGAGTATGAGCTGGCGCGTCGTTTTGACAAAGGCATGCTTTGTTACCTCGCGGCGCCCGAAGCGGAGCGTGACTGGGAACCCGAGAGCCAGCAGGGAGAAACCGAGTTGGGCATGCAGATGTCCCACCGCGAGCGGATCGGACGCGCAGGCAAGGACTACCGCAAGTTCAAAGGGCGACACGACCTGGTGCGGAAGGTTTTCTTTGACCTAGGCCTGAGTCCGACCGACAAAGCCGGCAACCTGCCCTTCGCCAGCATCGGAAGCTTGTTCAAGGGGCGTGACGAGTTCCTGCTGAAACTGCGAGAGACGCTGGACGAGGGGAGGCCGCGCGGCGGGATACGGGCTAACAGCCTGGGCATACCCGCGGCAGTTGTACACGGATTGGGTGGAGTGGGGAAGACGCGCGCCGCGCTTGAATTCGCCCACTGGTATGCGGACGAGTACACGGCGATGCTCTTTGTAGCCGCAGACTCCCCGGTCAGCCTGGAGTCAAATCTGGCGCAGTTGTGCAGCGCAGCGGTGCTCGACCTGGACGAAAAGGTGGAGAAGGAAACCACGAAACAAGTGGCGGCCGTACTCCGCTGGCTTAACCGGAACCATGGTTGGGTTCTGATCCTGGACAACGTGGACAGCGATGAAGCGGTAGGCGCGGTGCGGAAGCTGCTGGCCAGCCTGACCGGAACGGGAGAGGTGGTGATTACCTCGCGGTTCTCGCGCTGGAGCCGCGAGGTGGCAACGATCGAGCTCGATGTATTGAACGAAGCCTCTTCGACATCGTACCTGTTGGAGAGCACGATGCAGCTTCGGCGCGATGAGGCCGAGGACACGGAGCGCGCAAAGGAACTGGCCTTTGCGTTAGGCCAGCTTGCCTTGGCGCTGGAGCAGGCGGCGGCTTACATCAACGCCCAGGGCATTTCGCTCCAGGACTACCTGGAGCGGTGGCGGAGCCATCGCGACCGGCTGTTGAGCTACCATGACGAGCTGGCCACGCACGCTTCGCACAGCGTGGCCGTGACATGGCTGACCTCCTTTGAACAGTTGAGCGGGGACGGACGGCGGCTGTTGCAGATGCTGTGCTGGCTGGCGCCGGAGCCGATTCCCCGCACGTTGCTACAGGCTGGCGGAGGCCCCTTGGGCGCGACAGCCTCGTCGGAGTTGCCGGCGATAGAACGGGAAGGCCTGATTTTGGATGCTGAGGAGGCGCTGGGCGATCTGTGGAAGTACTCGCTGGCCCGCTCCAGCCCGGACAAATTGACGTTTTCTGTTCACCCGCTTGTACAGGATGTAACGCGGCGGAACCTGCCGGAAGCGAATCGGCAGCCGATACTCGAGGCCGCACTGCGATGGCTAAAGGCAGGTGTTGAAGTCGACCCCGCGGATGTGCGCAACTGGCCGGTGCTGGAGCCGCTGGCGAGCCATGTGTTGGCGGCGGCTAATTTTGCCGACAGGCAGGGAGACTTGTACCCGGCCGCGTGGTTTCTGAATCATCTCGGCCATTTTTTCCAAGTGAAGGCGCAGTGGGCTGCAGCGGAGCCGCTGCTGCGTCGTGCAGTTGCTATCTACGAGAAAATCGGAGGCCTGAACCACGTCTACCTTCCCAGTACCCTCAATAACCTCGCCGAATTGTTGCGAGTGACGAATCGGCCGAACGAGGGGGAACAGCTGCTGCGCCGCACTCTGGCTATTCTCGAGAAAAGCTCACGCCCGGATGACCCCTTAGTGACCACTTGTCTCAGCAACCTTGGGTTATTGTTGCGAGATACGAACCGCATGAACGAGGCGGAGCCGTTGCAGCGCCGTGCGCTCGCTATTGAGGAGAAGCGCCTTGGTCCGGAGCATCCAAACATCGCCCATCGCCTCAACAACCTTGCGCAGTTGTTGCAGGTTATGAAGCGGCCTGACCAAGCCGAGCCGCTGTTGCGCCGCGCGCTGACCATCGGCGAAAGGAGCCTTGGCTCTGATCATCCACACAACGCGCCTGTAATTAACAACCTCGCGACATTGCTGCACAACGCGAACCGGATGGACGAAGCGGAGCCATTATCGCGCCGTGCGCTTGCTATCAGCGAGAGGAGCTTTGGCCCCGATCACCCTGAAGTGGCCATTTCCCTCAACAACCTTGCGGAGTTGCTGGAAGACAGAAAGCGGCTGGACGAGGCCGAGACGCTTATGCGCCGTGCGCTCTCTATCAGCGAGAAGAGCTTTGGCCCGGAGCATCCGAATGTCGCCCGTTGCCTCGGCAACCTTGCTGCGTTGCTTCGAAAGGCGGACAGGCCGGACGAGGCTGAACCGCTGATGCGGCGGAATCTTGCAATCCTGATTCACTCCACTCGCTCCAATGGGTATCCGCATCCGCGCCTGCGATCTGTCCGCGACGGCTATGTTGTCCTTTTGGAGGAGATGAAGGTGCCGAAAGGAGAGATCTCCATCAGGTTGCGTGAGATGGGGGCGGACGACGTTCCAAACGGAGGAGGTACAAAAGTGCAGTCACCTCGTGCTGAAGCTGCTTACCAAGGCGGGTCAGAGGGTCAGCCGGAATAAGCGCAAGAGTTGTCCGCAACCCACCCGTCTGATCCTGTCATGAGCCGTTCTCTTGAATATTAGGGCTGGGCGCCTGCTCCGGGCGTGCGATCCCTAACACTCGTAATCGCGTTCTGGAACACGCTCAGCGCCATTCGGGAATTCGGCTATGACGGGTTTGGCCGGAACTCGTTCATCAAATCTGCAACGCCGGACCTCTGGTGGCGCTTCAGGGTTCAGTTGAAAAACGTCGGGGACTACGAAGCTTTTATTCTCCCGCAAATGCAGAGATAACAGCACGACGCGGTGCTGGCATAGCAGGCGTTGCGATTGATCGCGGCGAAGGGTTTACCAATCTCCCGTCACTTGGTCGTAGAGTAGAACCGTACATCTGACCGTCTAGGTCCCGATGCAACCGAATAGATCGTGCCTTTATAAGTCCAGTGGCGGTCGCGGCGGTTACAAAACAGTATTGAGCTTGGAAGGAACTGCGCACGCGGTTTCTCAGAATCTCGACCACTGAGCCGGTCTCTGCCACGGCTGCTCCTTCTTCCCCACCGCGGAGCCACACCCGGTGCAGACATAGCTGTAAATTTCCTTGTCGAGCAGCACCAGCAAAAGACGCTTTCGCACCGGCATGGCGCGTCTGCAGGCCGGGCAGAAGAGCTCGCTCGCCTCCAAGTCTTCAAAATCCTTTTGTCGCTCCGGCGGCATCATCGGAATCGGGACCTCTCAAGCTTGTCTTACCCCTCGCACCATCATTTTGGCCAAGTCTTGGCCCATCGGCAACGCAGGAAAGGCCCACCAACGACATTTTCCAAGCCCCCACAATAAAGCGGCTGTCCCGCCGAAGGCGGGAAGATGTTCTTCGCGACAAGGACCTTCTCGAACAGCTTTCTGCGGGGTCGCTCGCTGCCCTTCCAGGGGCTGGGCATCAGGCCAGCGTGCCTCCGCGCCGGTGATGAGAAGGCACGTCTGTCGAGTCTGGAAGCCGAGGTCAGCCACAACCGCAGGGAGCCGCCCGTCGACTGCGCTAAAGCGTCAGAAGTCCCAGTCCTCCGCTTCCTGCTTCCTGGTGGGAACCTTGCCCATGCATACCGCACATTTGTAATGACTGTCCGTAGCCACCCGGGTGCCTTTCGGCAGTCCGAGCGCGTCCATGATCTTCCTGACCATCGGCTTGCTCTTGATGATGCAACGGTCGGCGAGCAGGATGAAGCGGCCGGTCGCATCGAAGCGGTTCACCCGCCCGCGAGGGCAGTCCTCGTAGGGCATCCCCCGGGGAACAGCGCCGCCTTGCTGCAAGCGCGCCCAGAACTCGGAATGGCCGAGGGCAAATGTCCGGAAGCCTGCCAGGCTTGGGACTTCCGTCCACGGCAGGCCGTCAACGATCGGCTTCCCGTCGACCACAAAGAAGAGTCCGACTTTGGGCACATTTGCCTCCTTCGGATCAGGAGTGGGCTTCCTCATGGATAACCCCTTTGGTTATCAGTTTTGGAGGTCGATTGCAACCGGCTTCCTGCTCAGGCCGCCGTCATCGCCCCGGATGGTGGCGTTCACGAAGAGGGTGTCGCTCGTCCGCAGCGTGCCGTTTCCGGCATGGATGTGCACGGAAACAGGCACGCTCGGAACAACGAGTTGTGGGGTTGCAGGCTAGGGCAGCAGCTTGCCGCCGCTAACGTTCGTCACCGTTGTTTTTCCGGTCTTCAGATCTATGGACTTGATGGACTGTGAGGTCACTTGGCCGCTGTCAGTGCGCCAGGTGCCGGTGATGATTTTCTTGCCGTCGTTCGTCACTAGGGTTTCGTGTTCGAGTTTCATATTTACTCCTCCTGTTGATTGGTTTGTTGGTGCTGCGAATCTCCGTTGCCGTTCCCTTGACTTGCCCTCCCATTGCGCGTGCCCGGCGTCATCCCAGTAGCCGCAGCGCTGTCGCACAGCGCCGTCAATCTCGCCCGGTATTTCGCCGTAAGCGCCTGGGCTTTCTCGATGGCGGCTCCGGCCCTCTGCAGATGGCTGTCGATCTCGTCGATGTCGGCGAGCGTCCTTCGGACCTCGTCTGCCAAGGCAGCGTTCTTGTGCAGGAAATCCGGCCCCTCGGTCCGCATCCGCTCAAAAACGGGGCGGAGCACCTCAAGGTCGCGGGGCAGCCATGCGCGCGTCGAGCGCAGGACCCATACCCCATCCTCCTGCGCCCACCGCCGCTGCCGGTCGGCGTGCCGCAGTTGGGATTCGTCACGCGCGATGAGCAAGGCGACGGCAATGTTGCGTTGCTTGGCGTCCCTCACCAGCTTCCTGACATCGGACTGGGCAACTACAGCCTTGTCCTTGTTGTCCACGACCATCGAGGGCTCAAGGGCGTTGCCCTCCCCGTCGGCGAAGGCCATCAGGTAGTCGCCGTTTCTCGGCAG